>Ga0207690_10000012_pt1 | contig 269610 bp, 236 predicted proteins | sample KBSC23metaG_FD_184315 | JGI IMG/M metagenome (GOLD analysis project Ga0207690, IMG submission 184315) | Corn rhizosphere microbial communities from Kellogg Biological Station, Michigan, USA - KBS C2-3 metaG (SPAdes) (version 2) | ecosystem: Host-associated > Plants > Roots > Rhizosphere >...
CTGTTTCCCAGCAGCGCTGCGTTTTCAGCAGCAGAGAAGCGAAATTATGAACCGTCTTTCTTCGCTCGTCAACAACTTTCTGAACTGCTTCGTTGCGACCGCGAGGGGTTCAACTTCGTGTGCGCCGAGGTCGCTACAGCAATCCTCGTCAGCACCGCTTCCCTTCCTCCCGCGCCGCGTTTCCGTTAGCGCGAAAGAGGCGTGATTGTAGGCACCCGCCCCTGCCGACGCAACCCCTTTGTGAAAATATTTTGAAAAAGCCCCCGGGCGCTGTCGCGCACGGGGGCTTGGAAGTTCAACGGACTACGCACCGCCGGCGATCCTGATGCAGCTGGCGCTGGTCGCACTCCCTCTCTCTATATATATGTACTGGGCGATTTCACTTGCCGCCAACCGCGGCGTGCAGTTGCTCAATCGGCACCGCCTCAGCCATCGCCGTGTAGCCGGCGTCGCTCGGGTGAATGCCGTCACCGCTGTCGTATCGGCGCAGCAGCACGCTCGGGCGTGCCGGGTCGCGCAGCACGGCGTCGAAGTCGACCACACCGTCGAACCCGCCGCCGCTCCGAATCCACCGGTTCACCTCGAGCCGGATCGCCTCGCGACCGGCCGGCAATGCGGCAGGCGTAAGCGTTGCACCGAACACTTTCACGCCCTGGCGGTGCGCGGCCTCGATCAACCGGCGGTAGCCGTCGATCAACGATGCGGCCGTGACCTGCGTATGCGGGCTGTCACAATCGAGCCCCGCCCGCGGCGGCATCGCCGCGAAGTTGATGTCGTTGATGCCGATCAGCACGATGGCCGTCTTCACCCCCGCGCGCGAAAGCGCATCGCGCTCGAACCGCGACGCGAGCGACGTGCCGTAGCACGCCGAATCGCTGAGCAGCCGGTTGCCGCTGATCCCGAGATTCACCACGCCGAGCGTATTCGAACCTGCCGCGGTCAGCCGGAGCGCCAGCGCGTCCGGCCAGCGACGGTTGCGGTTCAGGCTGGAGCGCAGCCCGTCGGTGATCGAATCCCCGATCGCCGCGACACTCGCCCGCGCGGCACCGGCCTCGACGGCCAATTCGGTCACCCACGCATACTGGGTAAAGCGCGTGCGGAATGCGCCGGCACCCGGGTCGTTCACGTGATCGCCCGGCGCCGATACGTAATTGAACTGGTTCGACACACGGTGCCACACGGTCATCCGCTGGTTCGCCCCCATCCGCAGGCTGATCGCATACGGCCGCCCGGCAGTCACGTCGATCGTCACCGGGTCGCTTTCGAGTTCCTGGCCCGGCGCGAGCGTCACCGACGCCTTGCCGCCGAAGCGCACGGCCCTGCTCGCCCCATCGGCAAGCGCCGCGCCGTCGCCCGCGCGTGCAAGGCCAGCCGCTTCGATCACCAACGGCGCACGACCATATGCATTGCTCACGCGAATCCGCGCGGCATGTCCCGATACGGTCGGATAGACGATCTGCCGAACGGTCCGCCCGGCCACGTCGGGCGCACGATAGAGCGGCGGCGGCGCAGCCAGGTCGGGAATCGGCTGCAACGCAGTCGCCCACGCGGCGACCCAACCGGCCTGGGCGGCCGAGGCCGAGGCCGCGAGCGGCGACAGGAACATGGACGCGCCCAGCACGGTCGCGACGAAACTGCTTCGAAATGACATCGGCGAAATCCTCATCGGAAAGCGGGCATTGTGCCGCAGAAGGCTCCGATCTCACGCGCGGAACCGCCTTCGCGTGCAGCGATCGAGCCCCCACGCCTCTCGTTTACCCGAGTCTCCCCGCAAATCCAACAAGAAATTTATTAACCGACCGGTCGGTTGGTTTATACTTCGCACACATTCAACCGGACGGGAATCTCCGCCATGTACACGCAATCCCTCGACATCCCCGGCAACGTCGCGCCGCTCGACGCCACAGCCGAGTCGCCCGAGCAGGCGCGGTTCGACGCGGTCATGGCCGCGGACGGCAAGATCGAACCGCAGGACTGGATGCCCGACGCCTATCGCAAGACGCTGGTCCGCCAGATCTCGCAGCATGCACACTCGGAAGTGGTCGGCATGCTGCCGGAAGGCAACTGGATCTCGCGCGCGCCGAGCCTGAAGCGCAAGGCGATCCTGCTCGCGAAAGTCCAGGACGAAGCCGGCCACGGCCTCTATCTATATAGCGCAGCCGAAACGCTCGGCGTATCGCGAGAGGCACTGATCGACGCGCTGCACGCCGGCAAGGCGAAATACTCGAGCATCTTCAACTACCCGACGCCGACCTGGGCCGACGTCGGCGTGATCGGCTGGCTCGTCGACGGCGCCGCGATCATGAATCAGATCCCGCTGTGCCGCTGCACGTACGGCCCGTACGCGCGCGCGATGATCCGCGTGTGCAAGGAAGAGTCGTTCCACCAGCGCCAGGGTTTCGATGCATTGCTGTCGATGATGAAGGGCACCGACGCGCAGCGCGCGATGGTCCAGCAGGCCGTGAACCGCTGGTGGTGGCCGGTGCTGATGATGTTCGGCCCGAGCGACGCCGATTCGGTCCACAGCAGCCAGTCGGCGAAATGGGGCATCAAGCGGATCTCGAACGACGACCTGCGGCAGAAGTTCGTCGACGCGACGGTCGACCAGGCGAAGGTCCTCGGCGTGACGCTGCCCGACCCGGACCTGAAATGGAACGACGCGCGCGGCCACCACGACTACGGCGCGATCGACTGGGATGAATTCTGGCGCGTCGTCAACGGCGACGGCCCTTGCAACAAGGAACGCCTCGCGACCCGCGTGAAGGCGCACGACGACGGCGCGTGGGTACGCGAAGCCGCACTCGCGCACGAAGCGAAGCGCCGCGCCCGCGCCGAACAGCACGCCGCCTGAGCAGCAACCATCGAATACAGGATTCAGGAGAGAGTGATGAACAAGGAATGGCCGATCTGGGAAGTGTTCGTGCGCAGCAAGCAGGGGCTCGACCACAAGCATTGCGGCAGCCTGCACGCGTCCGACGCGTCGATGGCGCTGCGCATGGCGCGCGACGTCTACACGCGCCGCCAGGAAGGCGTGAGCATCTGGGTGGTGCCGTCGTCGGCGATCACCGCGTCGGATCCGGCCGAGAAGGCCGAGCTGTTCGAACCGGCGGGCGACAAGATCTACCGTCACCCGACGTTCTACACGCTGCCCGACGAAGTCAACCACATGTAACGCCCGCGCCATGACGATCACGCCCGAACACCTCTCCTACGTGCTGCGCCTTGCGGACAACGCGCTGATCCTCGGTCAGCGCAACGCCGAATGGTGCGGCCACGGTCCGATCCTCGAGGAAGACATCGCGCTCACCAACATGAGCCTCGACCTCATCGGCCAGGCCCGCATGCTGTATACGCACGCAGCCGAACTCGAGCGCCAGCTCAACGGCGCGGCGAAGACGGAAGACGATTACGCGTACTTCCGCACCGAGCGCGAATTCGCGAACTTCACGCTCGCCGAGCTGCCGCACTACGGCCCGATCGCCGGCACCGCGCACGCCGACAAGGACTACGCGGTGACGATCGCGCGCAACTTCCTCTACGCGACGCTGATGCTGCACGTGTGGACGGCGCTCGAAACGTCGACGGACGCGCACCTCGCCGCGATCGCCGCGAAATCGGTGAAGGAGACCCGCTATCACGTGCAGCACGCGCGCGAATGGCTGGTGCGCCTCGGCGACGGCACCGACGAATCGCATCGCCGCGCGCAGGCCGCGCTCGATTACCTGATTCCGTACACGCGCGAATTCTTCGCGGCCGATGCAATCGACGACGCGGTCGCCGCACGGGGCATCGCCCCAGCACCGGCCGCGCTCGAAGCCGCGTGGCGCGCGGACGTGGACGATGCGCTCGCGGAAGCGACGCTCACCCTGCCGGCACCTGTCCAGCACGTGACGACCGGCAAGCAGGGCGAGCACTCCGAGCACATGGGCTACCTGCTCGCGGAAATGCAGAGCCTCGCGCGCCAGCACCCCGGCGCGAGCTGGTAACCGGCCGAGCCAACGGAGCCCGACGATGTCCGTCCAGACCGCCACACCCGCCGACGCCACGCCCGCCGCGCACCGCAACGATCCGTTGCTCGCGCGTGCGTGGGACGTGCTCGAAGCAGTGCCCGATCCGGAAATCCCGGTCGTGTCGATCCGCGAGCTCGGCATCCTGCGCGACGTCCGTCGCGCGGACGACGGCCTGCTCGAAGTCGTGATCACGCCGACCTACTCCGGTTGTCCGGCCATGTCGCAGATCGCCGAGGACATCGCCGCCGCGCTGCAGGCCGCCGACCTGCCGCCGCACCGGATCGAGACGGTGCTCGCGCCCGCGTGGACGACCGACTGGATCACGCAGGAAGCGCGCGAGAAGCTGCGCGCCTATGGCATCGCGCCGCCCGTCGGTCAATGCGGCAGCGCCGCGCCACGGGAAACCGTCGTGCGTTTCGTGCCGCGGCCGGTCGCGGCGCCCGTTTGCCCGCGCTGCGGCTCCGCGCGCACCGAGCGCCTCGCGCAATTCGCGTCCACGGCCTGCAAGGCGCTGTATCGCTGCGTCGACTGCCGCGAACCCTTCGACTACTTCAAACCCTATTGATCATGGCGACTCCGCAATTTCACCCGCTGCGTATCCGCGACGTGCGCCCCGAGACCGCCGACGCCGTTACCGTCTCCTTCGACGTGCCGCCGGAGCTGCGCGATGCGTTCCGCTTCACGCAGGGCCAGTTCGTCACGCTGAAGACCCATATCGACGGCGAGGAAACGCGCCGCTCGTACTCGATCTGTGTCGGCACGACCGACTACGACCGCGACGGCGAACTGCGCATCGGCATCAAGCGCGTGCGCGGCGGCCGTTTCTCGAACTTCGCGTTCGACACGCTGAAGCCCGGCCACACGATCGACGTGATGACGCCGGACGGCCGCTTCTTCACGCACCTGAACGCCGATCACGGCAAGCAGTACGTCGCGTTCTCCGGCGGCTCGGGCATCACGCCGGTGCTTGCGATCGTGAAGACGACGCTCGAACTCGAACCGCGCAGCACGTTCACGCTGATCTACGGCAACCGCAGCGTCGACGCGATCATGTTCGCGGAAGAGCTCGAGGACCTGAAGAACCGCTACATGAACCGCTTCGTCCTGTATCACGTGCTGTCGGACGACCAGCAGGACGTCGAGCTGTTCAATGGCGTCCTCGACCAGGCGAAATGCGCGGAATTTCTCGCCACGCTGATGCCCGCCGACGCGATCGACGAAGCGTTCATCTGCGGCCCCGCACCGATGATGGACGCAGCCGAAGCCGCGCTGAAAGCGGCCGGCGTGCCGCAGGCGAAGGTCCATGTCGAACGCTTCGGCACCCCGCTGCCGCAGGCCGGCGCCCCCGTCGTCGAGATCACCGACACGACGCCGGCCGCGGACCTCGAAATCGTGCTCGACGGCAAGAAGCGCAAGCTGCGTCTGCCGTACGAAGGCGTGAGCCTGCTCGACGTCGGCCTGCGAGCGGGCCTCGCGCTGCCCTACGCTTGCAAGGGCGGCGTGTGCTGCACGTGCCGGGCGAAGGTGGTCGAAGGCGAAGTGCGGATGGAAAAGAACTACACGCTCGAGGAACACGAAGTGAAGGACGGCTTCGTGCTCACGTGCCAGTGCCACCCGATCAGCGACAAGGTCGTCGTAAGCTTCGACGAGCGTTGAGCGGCGTCGGACCGGCGCGGCGTGCCGGTTTCTCGTCGTCACACATCTCGCTTACACTAGGGGCCGCCGGCCGGCTGGACGTCATCGCGTCCGCCCGTCCGGCGGTTTTCTTTTGTGTGATGACAGGCCGATGAGTACCATTCACGTGATTCAGGGCGGCACCGCCGCCGCGTCGTTGCGCGAGGCGCTCGCGCAAGCCGGACGCGACGAGCGCGTCGTCGGATTGCTCGACGATCTCGCGGTCGGGCCGCTGAAGGGCGCCGACGAGACGCCCGACACGCGCGCCGCCTTCTGGCAGCGCGTGCTCGGCGATCAGATTCCCGACTGGAATGCGGAAATCCAGGGCGAGTTCGCCCGCCTCGACCAGCTCGCGATGGACACGGGGCAGGTGGTGGTCTGGCACGCGCCGAGCGTCGGCGACAAACTGCTGCTGCGCCGCGTCGCCTATCACCTGCGCAACGTGCCGCAGCGCCTGAACGAGGTGCGGTTGTCGGCCGCCGACCTCGACGCACCGCAGCGCGCAGCGCTGACCCGCACCGACCAGGCTTGTTCGACCGGGATGTTCTCGCCGGCGGCGCTCGCGCGCAAACGGCCGATGGCCGCGCCCGTCTCGGTGCTGCGCATCGGCCGCCTCGCGCTCGAATGGCAGGAAGCCAAGCACCTGAATGCCGAGTTGCGCTACTGGGTGAGCAACACGATCAAGAGCGGCCAGTACGCCGACCTCGACGCGCTGATCGCAGCGCACACGGAAACCGGCTGGCAACCCGCACGGCGCGCGGTCGGCGGCATCATGGCCGGCGCCGACCGCGGCGGGCTGTTCGTCAGCGACTCGATCGCCTGGTGGCGCTGCCGCGAACTCGCGGCAGCCGGCCGGCTCGAGCTGCAGGACGACGCGCCGGCCGCCCTCTCTTTCACCCAGGTACGCGCGCCCGCCGCGCCCCGCTAACGCTACTCTTTCGCATTCCACCATGGCCCGTACCCGAGCGCCCGACCACGAATCCCAGCGCGAGCAGATTCTCGATCTCGCCGCCGAGAAATTCGCGCAAACGAGCTATCCGAGCACGTCGATGTCCGATCTCGCGACCGCGAGCGGCACGTCGAAGGCGCGGCTCTATCACTATTACGAGAGCAAGGAAGCGATCCTGTTCGACCTGCTCGACCGCTACACGAAACGGTTGATGCTGATCATCGCCGAGGTCGAAGGCGCCAGCCAGCGGCGCGGCCTCACCGAGCGCGACGCGTTCGCCGAACTGGTGCGGGCGTTCCTCGCCGAGTACGAGACGTCGCACAGCCGCCACGTCGCGCTGCTCAACGACGTGAAGTATCTGGAGGATGCGCAGCGCGAAATCGTGCTGGATCGCCAGCGCGACATCGTCGCGGCCTTCGCGCGCCAGCTCGCACGCGCCTATCCGGACCGCATCTCCAAGGAAAACCAGACGTCGGTCACGATGATGGTGTTCGGGATGATCAACTGGACGTTCACGTGGCTCAAGCCCGGCGGCCGCCTCGGCTACCGCGACTTCGCCGAACAGGTGATCGACCTGATGGAGCGCGGGCTGTCGCCGGGCGCGTGATTGCCGCGCAGCAGCAAGCGTTGCGCGGCGGGCACACCGCGACGAGCCGCCGCGCATTTCATATGATGAATTTTTAATCCGTTAAAAATCAAACAGATAGCAAATGAACTAAGCGGATTTAGAATTTCCCCTCGGCACAAATAACGTCAAATACGGGTTTTCCCCAACCCCGCTCGGGTAAAATGCGCTGCGTCGCACAACACACTTGTGCAGCAACACACTGAGGAACCCACGATGAACACGCAATCCAACCGCCGTGCCGATGCCGTCGGCCACGCCGGTACTGCGCCGGTTCTCGTCAGGGAACTGGCTTCCAAAGACCGTGAGCGCATGCTCACCCACTTTCTCTCGCTCGACGAAGAGGACCGCCTGCTGCGCTTCGGCCAGATGGTGCCCGACCACGTGATCGAGAACTATGTCCGCACCATCGACTTCGGGCGCGACACCGTGTTCGGCGTGTTCGACCATGCGCTCGAATTGATCGGCGTCGGCCACCTGGCGTACCTGCCGGTCGAAGGCGACAAGCGCACGGCCGAATTCGGCGTGTCGGTGCTCGAAAGCGCCCGCGGCCGCGGCGTCGGCTCGAAGCTGTTCGAGCGCGCGGCGATCCGCAGCCGCAACACCCGCGTGACGATGCTGTACATGCATTGCCTGTCGCGCAACGCGACGATGATGCACATCGCGAAGAAGTCCGGAATGCGGATCGAATACGCGTACGGCGAAGCCGATGCGTATCTGTCGCTGCCGCCGGCCGACCACTCGACGATCCTCGCCGAGATGCTGCAGGAACAGGCCGCGGTGTTCGACTATGCGCTGAAGCGCCAGGCGCACCGCACGTCGAAGTTCATCGAATCGCTGATGCCCGCCACGCTGACGGCGTGACATCGGCCGACCGGGCTGCCCCTCGGGGCACCCGTCCCTTCTTCCTTGCCCCCTTCCCGGCCGCGCGCTAGCGCACCGACCGAATCGGCAACGCCGTCGTCTCCTTGAAGCACTCGAGCGAGAAGCTCGTCTTCACGTCGATCACCGACGGGTGGTGCAGCAAATGCTCCTGCACGAAGCGGGAGAAGTGCGCCATGTCCTCGACCTGCACGCGCAGCAGGTAATCCATGTCGCCCGTCATCGCATGGCACGCGACCACTTCCGGCCAGGTCTGCACGGCCGCGCGGAACAGTTCCGCATGGGTCGCGCCCGCGCGCGCCGACGTCTCGTCGGCACGCACCGGCGCCAAGCCGCCGCGCTTCTCGAGCCGCACGCTCACATAGGCGAGCAGGTCGAGCCCGAGCTTCTGCGGATCGAGCAGCGCGACGTAGCCGGTGATCACGCCGATTTCCTCGAGCCGGCGGATTCGGCGCAGGCACGGGCTCGGCGACAGGCTCACGCGCTCGGCGATCTCCTGGTTCGACAGGCGGCCGTTCTCCTGGAGAATCGCGAGAATCCGCCGGTCGATGGCATCCAATTCGGCTTGCGCCATTTTCTGCCCTCCGATGATTATTTCGAGACTTGAAATTGCGTCATCGTAGGCACGGACAATTAAGTTCGCAAGTTTACGCTCCCCCCTGCCCGCTACACTTTGTCGCATGGAGCGATGCGTGGCGCGCGCCGCGCCACGCATCACCTTCGACTTGAAACCGGCCGGGTTCCCCACCCCGCCCCGGCCGCTCGCACAGCACACAGGAGACACGGCATGCAGATCCCCAACTGGGAGAATCCCGTCGGCACCGACGGCTTCGAATTCATCGAATACACCGCACCGGATCCGAAAGCGCTCGGACAGCTGTTCGAGCGGATGGGTTTCACCGCGATCGCACGCCATCGCCACAAGGACGTGACGGTCTACCGCCAGGGCGACATCAACTTCATCATCAACGCCGAACCCGATTCGTTCGCACAACGCTTCGCGCGCCTGCACGGCCCGTCGATCTGCGCGATCGCGTTCCGCGTGCAGGACGCCGCGAAGGCGTACAAGCACGCGCTCGACCTCGGCGCGTGGGGCTTCGACAACAAGACCGGCCCGATGGAGCTGAACATCCCGGCGATCAAGGGCATCGGCGATTCGCTGATCTATTTCGTCGACCGCTGGCGCGGCAAGAACGGCGCGCAGCCGGGTGCGATCGGCGACATCAGCATCTATGACGTCGACTTCGAGCCGATCGCCGGCGCGAATCCGAACCCCGTCGGCCACGGCCTCACCTATATCGACCACCTGACGCACAACGTGCATCGCGGCCGCATGCAGGAATGGGCCGAGTTCTACGAGCGCCTGTTCAACTTCCGCGAAGTGCGCTACTTCGACATCGAAGGCAAGGTCACGGGCGTGAAGTCGAAGGCGATGACGTCGCCGTGCGGCAAGATCCGGATCCCGATCAACGAGGAAGGCTCGGACACGGCCGGCCAGATCCAGGAGTACCTCGACGCGTACCACGGCGAAGGCATCCAGCACATCGCGCTCGGCACGAACGACATCTACGGCGCGGTCGATGGCCTGCGCGGCAAGGAAGTGAAGCTGCTCGACACGATCGACACCTATTACGAGCTGGTCGACCGCCGCGTGCCGAACCACGGCGAATCGCTCGACGAGCTGAAGAAGCGCAAGATCCTGATCGACGGCGCCCGCGACGACCTGCTGCTGCAGATCTTCACCGAGAACCAGATCGGCCCGATCTTCTTCGAGATCATCCAGCGCAAGGGCAACCAAGGCTTCGGCGAAGGCAACTTCAAGGCGCTGTTCGAATCGATCGAGCTCGACCAGATCCGCCGCGGCGTGGTCCAGGACAAGGCCTGACGCTCACCGCCGCGCGCATATCGGCGGCACAAGAAAAAAGGGCGGGAATCTTGCGATTCCCGCCCTTTTGTCGTTCTGCGCGTTTCGGCGCGGCCCGGCGGCCGCGCGAACGGATCAACGCACGTTCGCCTTCGCTGCGATGGCGCGCTCGGCCGGCTGCGCGGCGGCGTCCTGCGCCGGCGCGATCTGACGCATCTGCGCGCCGGCTGCCGCCAGTGCGCTCGCGCCGCGCGCGTGCACCGGGCCGGTCATCGCGAAAAACGCCGCGGACACGATCAGGAAACTCTGGATATGACGTGTGTTCATTGCACCTCCTTAAAAACTGCCGGCGCCTCCCCGGTTGCGTCGAAACGGGCCGACGCGGCCGGGCACCTCCGGCAGGCCGACAAGATTAACGGCATTTGTACGAAGATGGGGCCGGCTTTACATGCTTTTACATGATGTAACGCATGGTGGCACGCCGTTTTGTCGACGCGCGGTGGCCAATTGGCCGGTGGGCGACGGGTTTATCCCAGTGCTACCATCGCTTAAAACCGGCCAATATGCCGGCCACTGCCGAGACGTTCACAAGACGTCGACGCACTTGAAGCTTTGGTGATCCCAAACTGGGTGGAGGAGACTGTTCAATGAATGCCCCGCTAGACGCCGACCAACGCGCTTCGCTCGAAGCCGCGCTGAAGTCCGTCACGCTCGACGACAAATACACGCTCGAACGCGGCCGCGCGTACATGAGCGGCATCCAGGCGCTCGTGCGCCTGCCGATGCTCCAACAGGAACGCGACCGCGCCGCCGGCCTCAACACGGCCGGCTTCATCTCCGGATATCGCGGTTCGCCGCTTGGCGGCCTCGACCTCTCGCTGTGGAAGGCCAAGCAGCACCTCGCCGCCCACCAGATCGTCTTCCAGCCCGGTCTCAACGAAGATCTCGCCGCCACCGCCGTGTGGGGCTCGCAGCAGGTGAACCTGTACCCCGGCGCGAAGTACGACGGCGTGTTCGGCATGTGGTACGGCAAGGGTCCGGGCGTCGACCGCACCGGTGACGTCTTCAAGCACGCGAACTCGGCCGGCTCGTCGCCGCACGGCGGCGTGCTCGTGCTCGCCGGCGACGACCACGCGGCGAAATCGTCGACGCTCGCGCACCAGTCCGAACACATCTTCAAGGCCTGCGGGCTGCCGGTGCTGTTCCCCTCCAACGTGCAGGAATATCTCGACTTCGGCCTGCACGGCTGGGCGATGAGCCGCTACTCGGGCCTGTGGGTCGCGCTCAAGTGCGTGACGGACGTGGTCGAATCGTCGGCGTCGGTCGACATCGACCCGCATCGCACCGAGATCGTGCTACCGACCGACTTCATCCTGCCGGAAGGCGGCCTGAACATCCGCTGGCCCGACCCGCCGCTCGTGCAGGAAGCGCGGCTGCTGGACTACAAGTGGTACGCGGCGCTCGCCTATGTGCGCGCGAACAAGCTCGACCGGATCGAGATCGACTCGCCAACCGCGCGCTTCGGGATCATGACGGGCGGCAAGGCATACCTCGACGTGCGCCAGGCGCTGAGCGACCTCGGCCTCGACGACGAAACCTGCGCCCGGATCGGCATCCGCCTCTACAAGGTCGGCTGCGTATGGCCGCTCGAGGCGCAAGGCGCGCAGGCATTCGCGCGCGGCCTCGACGAAATCCTCGTCGTCGAGGAAAAGCGTCAGATCCTCGAATACGCGATCAAGGAAGAGCTGTACAACTGGCCCGATGCGCAGCGCCCGCGCGTATTCGGCAAGTTCGACGAGAAGGACGGCGCCGGCGGCGAATGGTCGGTGCCGATGGGCAACTGGCTGCTGCCCGCGCACTACGAACTGTCGCCCGCGATCATCGCGAAGGCGATCGCGACGCGCCTCGAGAAGTTCGAGCTGCCGTCCGACGTGCGCGCGCGCATCGCCGCGCGGCTCGCGGTGATCAACGCGAAGGAAATGGCGCTCGCGAAGCCGCACGTGCAGACCGAGCGCAAGCCGTGGTTCTGCTCGGGCTGCCCGCACAACACGTCGACCAACGTGCCGGAAGGCTCGCGCGCGATCGCCGGGATCGGCTGCCACTACATGACGGTGTGGATGGACCGCAGCACCAGCACCTTCAGCCAGATGGGCGGCGAAGGCGTGCCGTGGATCGGCCAGGCGCCGTTCACCGACGAAAAGCACGTGTTCGCGAACCTCGGCGACGGCACCTATTTCCACTCGGGCCTGCTGGCGGTGCGCGCGGCGATCTCGTCGAAGGCAAACATCACCTACAAGATCCTCTACAACGACGCCGTCGCAATGACGGGCGGCCAGCCGGTCGACGGCGTGCTGACGGTGCCGCAGATCACGCACCAGCTCGCGTCCGAAGGCGCGAAGAAGATCGTGATCGTCACCGATGAGCCGGAAAAGTACGACGACCAGAAGGCGCTGCTCGCGCCGGGCGTGACGATCCATCACCGCGACCAGCTCGACGACGTGCAGCGCGAGCTGCGCGAGATCGAAGGCACGACGATTCTGATCTACGACCAGACCTGCGCAACCGAGAAACGCCGCCGCCGCAAACGCGGCACGTATCCCGATCCGGCGAAGCGCGTCGTGATCAACGACGCGGTGTGCGAAGGGTGCGGCGACTGCTCGGTGCAGTCGAACTGCCTGTCGGTCGAGCCGCTCGAAACCGAATTCGGCACGAAGCGCCAGATCAACCAGTCGAGCTGCAACAAGGACTTCTCGTGCCTGAAGGGCTTCTGCCCGAGCTTCGTCACGGTCGAGGGCGGCCAGTTGAAGAAGCCGAAGGCCGTGTCGGTCGACGGCGGCGCGCTTCCGCCGATTCCGGAGCCGGCGCTGCCGGCGATCGATCGTGCCTACGGCGTGCTCGTCACGGGCGTCGGCGGCACGGGCGTCGTCACGATCGGCGCGCTGCTCGGCATGGCCGCGCACTTGGAGAACAAGGGCGTGACCGTGCTCGACGTCACGGGCCTCGCGCAGAAAGGCGGCGCCGTGATGAGCCACGTACAGATCTCGCACGCGCCGACCGACATCCACGCGACGCGGATCGCGATGGGCGAAGCCGACCTCGTGATCGGCTGCGACGCGATCGTCACGGCCGGCGACGAATGCACGTCGCGGATGCGGCACGACACGACGCGCGTGGTCGTCAACAGCGCGCAGACGCCGACCGCCGAGTTCATCAAGAACCCGAACTGGGCGTTCCCGGGCGTGTCCGCCGAAAACGACATCCGCGCGGCGGCCGGCTCGGCCGTCGACTTCATCGATGCGAACCGCTTCGCGGTCGCGCTGCTGGGCGACGCGATCTACACGAACCCGTTCGTGCTCGGCTACGCGTGGCAGAAGGGCTGGCTGCCGCTCACACTCGCGTCGCTCGAACGCGCGATCGAGCTGAACGCGGTATCGGTCGAGAAGAACCGGGCGGCGTTCGACTGGGGTCGCCGCGCCGCGCACGACCTCGCGAGCGTGAAGCAGGCTGCGGCCGGCGACGCGCGCCCCGTGCAGGGCGCGACGGTGATCGCGCTACACACGAAGAAGGCGGTCGACGCATTGATCGCGAAGCGCGTGGAGTTCCTCACCGCGTACCAGAACGCCGCGTACGCAGCGCGCTATGCTGCCTTCGTCGACCGCGTGCGGGCCGCCGAACGCGCGCTGGCGGACGGCGATGCCGTGCAGGAGCCGCTGACCGAAGCGGTCGCACGCAATCTGTTCAAGCTGATGGCGTACAAGGACGAATATGAGGTCGCGCGGCTGCAGTCCGATCCTGCGTTCCTCGCGCGCCTGTCGTCGCAGTTCGAAGGCGACTGGAAGCTGAAATTCCACCTCGCGCCGCCGCTGTTCGCGAAGACGGATGCACACGGCCATCTCGTGAAGAAGGCGTACGGCCCGTGGATGATGTCCGCGTTCCGGCTGCTCGCGAAGGCGAAGTTTCTGCGCGGCACCGGGCTCGACCCGTTCGGCCGCACCGAGGAACGCCGCACCGAGCGCGCACTGATCGACGAGTACGAAGCGCTGATCGGCGAAGTGACGGCCAAGCTCAACGCGGCCAACCGCCCGCTCGCGCTCGAGCTCGCGGCGCTGCCGGACGGCATTCGCGGCTATGGCCACGTGAAGGAGAACAACCTGCGCGCGGTGCGCCAGAAATGGAACACGCTGCTCGCGCAGTGGCGTTCGCCGACGGCCGGGCAGACGAGCCAGCAGGTCGCGTAACGGTACGCGGCGGGCGTTCGCGGTCGGGACGCCCGCCCCGTGCGGCACGCAGAACACAAAAAAACGCCACGGAACGCGGGTTCCGTGGCGTTTTTCATGGCGCCGCGCGTAATGCGCGGCACACGCGGGCGCGAACTTACTTCGTGTTCGCGTTCGCGGCGGCAACCGCCGTCATGTTGATGATCCGGCGCACGGTCGCGGCCGGCGTCAGGATGTGGACCGGCTTCGCCGCGCCGAGCAGGAACGGGCCGACCGTCACGCCTTCGCCGCCGACCATCTTCAGCAGGTTGTACGCGATGTTCGCCGCTTCGACGTTCGGCATGATCAGCAGGTTCGCTTCGCCCGACAGCGTCGTGCCCGGGAACGCGGCCTTGCGGACCGCTTCGGACAGCGCCGCGTCGCCATGCATTTCACCGTCGACTTCGAGGTTCGGTGCGCGCTCGCTGATCAGCTTGCGGGCTTCCGCCATCCGGCGCGACGACGACGACGGCGCGCTGCCGAAGTTCGAGTTCGACAGCAGCGCGGCCTTCGGCGTGATGCCGAAGCGCTCGATCTCGGCGGCTGCCTGGATCGTCATGTCGGCGAGCTGGTCCGCGCTCGGCACTTCGTTCACGTACGTGTCGCACAGGAACAGGTTGCGGCCCGGCAGCATCAGCAGGTTCATCGCCGCGTAGTGCTCGGCGCCGTTCGCACGACCCAGCACCTGCTCGATGAACTTCAGGTGCGTGTGGTACGTGTCGATCATCCCGCAGATCATCCCGTCCGCATCGCCCAGGTGCACGAGCATCGCGCCGATCAGCGTGTTGAACTTGCGCAGCGCGGCCTTCGCGACTTCCGGCGTGACGCCGTCGCGCGCGCCGATCTCGTGGTACGCCTGCCAGTAGCGGTGGTAGCGCGTGTCGTCTTCCGGATTCACGATCTCGAAATCGACGCCGGCCTTCAGCTTCGAGCCGATCTTCTGCAGGCGCATCTCGACGACGGACGGACGGCCGATGATGATCGGCTTCGCGATCTTTTCCAGCAGCACGAACTGCGCGGCGCGCAGCACGCGCTCGTCCTCGCCCTCGGCGAACACGATGCGGGCCTGCTTCTGCTTCGCGGTCGCGAACACCGGACGCATCACCATGCCGGTGCGATAGACGGTCGCGCCGAGCTGCTCGCGGTACGCGTCCATGTCCTGGATCGGGCGGGTTGCAACACCCGAATCCATCGCGGCTTGCGCGACGGCCGGCGCGATCTTGATGATCAGGCGCGGATCGAACGGCTTCGGAATCAGGTATTCCGGCCCGAACTCGAGCGAGTGGCCTTCATACGCCTTCGCGACTTCCTCGCTCTGCTCGGTTTCCTGGGCCAGTTCGGCGATCGCGCGCACGCACGCGAGCTTCATTTCTTCCGTGATCGTCGTCGCGCCGACGTCGAGCGCGCCGCGGAAGATGAACGGGAAGCACAGCACGTTGTTGACCTGGTTCGGGTAGTCCGAACGGCCGGTCGCGACGATTGCGTCCGGGCGCACCGCCTTCGCGTCTTCCGGGCGGATTTCCGGTTCCGGGTTCGCGAGCGCCAGGATCAGCGGGCGGTCGCCCATCGTCTTGACCATGTCCTGCTTCAGCACGCCCGCGCTCGAGCAGCCGAGGAACACGTCCGCGCCGACGATCGCGTCGGCGAGCGTGCGCGCGTCGGTGGTCGCCGCATAGCGCTGCTTCGACGGATCGAGGTTGCCGCGCCCTTCGTAGATCACGCCCTTCGAGTCGGCGACGAGGATGTTCGACTTCGTCAGGCCGAGGTTCACGAGCAGGTCCAGACACGCGATCGCTGCCGCGCCCGCGCCCGAGCACACGAGCTTCACGTCGGCGAGGTTCTTGCCGACCACCTTCAGGCCGTTCAGGATCGCGGCCGACGCGATGATCGCGGTGCCGTGCTGGTCGTCATGGAAGACCGGGATCTTCATGCGCTCGCGCAGCTTCTGCTCGATGTAGAAGCATTCCGGCGCCTTGATGTCCTCGAGGTTGATGCCGCCGAGCGTCGGCTCGAGCATCGCGATCGCCTCGACGAGCTTGTCGGGGTCGGACTCCGACAGTTCGATGTCGAACACGTCGATGCCCGCGAATTTCTTGAAGAGGCAGCCCTTGCCTTCCATCACCGGCTTCGCAGCGAGCGGGCCGATGTTGCCGAGGCCGAGCACGGCAGTGCCGTTCGTGATGACGCCGACGAGGTTGCCGCGCGACGTGTACTTCTGCGCGTCGAGCGGATCGGCGTGGATCGCTTCGCACGCGGCGGCGACGCCCGGCGAATACGCGAGCGACAGATCGAGCTGGTTCGACAGCGGCTTGGTCGGGGTGACCGAAATCTTGCCGGGTTTCGGGTTCAGGTGATAAGCGAGTGCGGCCTGCTTCAGTTGTTCGTCCATGATTGACCTGCGAGAGACATGCGAAATTTTGACGGTTCAGTACACAGCACCTTGAGCCGCGTCTGCCGGGATCGAGGGGATGGTCGACTGCGAGACGGCTCGCGACGCACCGGGTCGGCACGCCACCGAACCTTGGCGGGTGGGCAAGAGGAAGTACAAAGTACTGAACGATTTCTAAGGGTCGCTTAGTGTACACCCCCTAAATGACCTCTGTTGGTGCACCGCGGCATCCTTGGCATCGGCATCCGCGCGATCGTGCCCCGTTTGTTTCGCCGGTGGCGAGCGGCGCGTCGAACCTGCGCGGGTTTCGCCGAAAACCGCCCCGAATCGGGTAAAATAGCGGGCTACGCGCGCAGCGATGCGATTGGCCCGCCGATCGCACCCCCGCCCCTCCGGCAGGTTCCCCTTGCTGCGCCACCGGGCCCGCGCCCGCTCTTCGCTCATCACCCAAGGAATGCCCATGACAGGCTACGATCGTCAGTCGATCTCGGATACGACCGCCAAAATCCTGCTCGAAGTGCAGGCGGTGCACTTCAACGCCGAAAAACCGTTCATCTTCACGTCCGGCTGGGCAAGCCCCGTCTACATCGACTGCCGCAAGCTGATCTCGTATCCGCGCGTGCGTCGTGCGCTGATGGAAATGGCGGAAACGACGATCATGCGCGACGTCGGCTTCGAGCAGATCGACTCGGTGGCGGGCGGCGAGACGGCCGGCATCCCGTTCGCGGCATGGCTCGCGGACCGCATGATGGTGCCGATGCAGTACGTGCGCAAAAAGCCGAAGGGTTTCGGCCGCAACGCGCAGATCGAGGGTCATCTGGAAGAAGGCTCGCGCGTGCTGCTGGTGGAAGACCTGACGACCGACAGCCGCAGCAAGATCAACTTCGTCAACGCGCTGCGCACCGCGGGCGCGACGGTGAACCACTGCTTCGTGCTGTTCCACTACAACATCTTCAAGGAAAGCGTGTCGGTCCTGAAGGACATCGACGTCGACCTGCACGCGCTGGCGACCTGGTGGGACGTGCTGCGCGTCGCGAAGGCGTCGGGCTACTTCGAGACCAAGACGCTCGACGAAGTCGAGAAGTTCCTGCACGCGCCGGCCGAGTGGTCGGCCGCGCACGGCGGTGCCACGGCCCCGAAGGAATGACGCGGCGCCGGCCCGCAGGCCGGCCCCCTGGCTGAAAGAGCCGCTCGCCTGATCGCGAGCGGCTTTTTTTCGTCCGTCGATCCGCATCACGCCGCGCCCGATTGCCGGCAATGGCATGCATCGCTCATCGAACCCTAATGCTAGACTTGATCCATCGCCTCCATTAGCTGCGCAGGCAACGTACAACGCCAACAATGCCGGGAGCATCGATCCGGTTCACGTGACGGGAGAAGCGCCATATGCGTGTGGATCGCCGGATCACTTCGCCTGCGTGCCCGGGTCGTCCGTCTCCGTTCATCGTCGCCGTTCTCTGCGCTGCCGCTTGCATTGCGTTCGCCGCCCCGTCCGCGCGGGCCGAAGGCCCGTTCACCGTGTCGAGCGACGAGCTGACGCCCGGCGGGCGCGTGCCCGCCGCGAACGTGTTCGACCGCGGCGACTGCAAGGGCGGGAACCGTTCGCCGCAGCTCAGCTGGCGCAATCCGCCGCCCGGCACGCGCAGCTACGCAATCACGATCTTCGATCCCGATGCGCCGGGGCACGGCTGGTGGCACTGGGCCGTCGTCGGCATCCCGGTGAGCGTCACGAGCGTGCCGGCTGATGCGAGCGCATCGGGCTTCCTGCGGCGCATCGGCGCGAGCGAGGCGCGCAACGACTTCGGGATCGACGGCTACGGCGGCCCATGCCCGCCGCCCGGCAAGCCGCATCGCTACGTGATCACCGTCCATGCGCTGAAGGGCACCGACCTGCGCGTCGCGCAAGGCCGCCCCGCCCCGATGTTCGAGCACGAGATCGGCACGCTGACGATCGGCACTGCCCGGCTCACAGTGAATTACGGGCAGTAAGCGGTCGCGCGCCGCCGCAGGGCCGGCGTCGCGATGGCCCGCGACTGCGAAAATCCTGCGTGCGCGACGCACGCTTTTCTCCCGTCATTTCGGCTTGCTAGACTCCGCTGCACCGCTCGCGGCATCCCGCCGTGCACCGGTCGCGCCGCCCGAGTGCGGCGTGTGTCGCGGCAGGCCACGGCGCCTGCCCTTTCGTCCCCTTCCGGAGAACGCTTCATGTCGAACATCGTCATCGTCTATCACAGCGGCTACGGTCACACGCAGAAACTGGCCGAGGCCGTCCATGCGGGCGCGCAGGATGCCGGCGCCACCGCGCGCCTGATTGCCGTCGGCGAACTCGACGACGCAGGCTGGGCCGCGCTCGACGCGGCGGACGCGATCGTCTTCGGCGCGCCGACCTACATGGGCGGCCCGTCCGCGCAGTTCAAGCAATTCGCCGATGCCACGTCGAAACCGTGGTTCACGCAGAAGTGGAAAGACAAGATCGCCGCGGGCTTCACGAACTCCGCGACGATGAACGGCGACAAGTTCTCGACGATTCAGTATTTCGTCACGCTGGCGATGCAACATGGGATGGTGTGGGTCGGCACGGGCATGATGCCGGCCAACTCGAAGGCGGCCACGCGCAACGACATCAACTACGTCGGCGGCTTCACGGGCCTGCTCGCGCAGTCGCCGGCGGACGCGACGCCCGACGAGGGCCCGCTGCCCGGCGACCTCGAGACCGCGAAGGCGTTCGGCGCGCGCGTGGCCGACGCGGCGGCCCGCTGGCTGGCCGGCGGTCGCTGAACGCGCCCGGGCGCCCGCTCGCGCCGCGGGTCGCGCGGCGACGCGACGCGGCGCGGCGCACGCGCGTGAAAGGGACGCAAGACGGCCCGCGGGCCGTCTTTTTTCGCCCCGTGCGGTGCAGGCCCGCCGGATGACGTCTTAAAATGGCGGTTTCAGGGCGCCGCGGCTCCCGTTTCATTCAGCGAGAACGAAATGAGCACCAAAGTTTTTGTCGACGGCCAGGAAGGTACGACGGGCCTCAAGATCTTCGAATACCTGTCGGCGCGCAACGACATCGAGATCCTGCGCATCGAAGAAGCGAAGCGCAAGGACGTCGACGAGCGCCGCCGCCTGATCAACGCGTCGGACGTCACGTTCCTGTGCCTGCCGGACGTCGCGTCGCGCGAATCGGCATCGCTGGTCGAGAACCCGGACACGACGCTGATCGACGCGAGCACCGCGTTCCGCACGAGCGCCGACTGGGCATACGGCCTGCCGGAGCTGACCCGCGCGCAGCGCGAGAAGATTCGCACGTCGAAGCGCATCGCCGTGCCGGGCTGCCACGCCTCGGCCTTCGTGCTCGCGATGCGTCCGCTCGTCGACGCGGGCATCGTCGCGCCGACCTTCGCCGCGCACAGCTACTCGATCACCGGCTACAGCGGCGGCGGCAAGTCGATGATCGCCGAATACGAAAGCGCGGCGCCGGGCGGCAAGCTCGCGAGCCCGCGTCCGTATGCGCTCGCGCTGGCGCACAAGCACCTGCCGGAAATGGCCGCGCACACGGGCCTCGCGCACGCACCGATCTTCACGCCGATCGTCGGGCCGTTCCTGAAGGGCCTTGCCGTGACGACCTACTTCACGCCCGAACAGCTCGCGAAACGCGCGACGCCGCAGGACGTGCAGCGCGTGTTCGCCGAGTACTACGCGGACGAACCGTTCGTGCGCGTCGCCCCGTTCAACGCGGATGCGAACCTCGACAGCGGCTTCTTCGACGTGCAGGCGAACAACGACACGAACCGCGTCGACCTGTTCGTGTTCGGCAACGAAGAGCGCTTCGTCACGGTCGCGCGCCTCGACAACCTGGGCAAGGGCGCATCGGGCGCCGCGATCCAGTGCATGAATCTGAACATCGGCGCCGCCGAGGACGCGGGCCTCAATCGCTGATCCCGCTTGCACGCGATGCAAAGCCGGCCGCTGGCCGGCTTTTTATTTACCCGTCGCAGGCAATATATAAAATCCGGCTCGCGCATTTACAAATATTTACAAGCTTTCCATTGCGCGATTACCGGTGAATTAATTTCGCCCTCCTTTTCTCCTGTCAATCCCGAATAGGGATAAACCGGATACCCTCGCTTTAAACGCTTCCGTTATACGCGGGAAGGCTCGGCGAGCCGACCGTGCGTGGCAATCGCCCAACTTCAGCGGCACTCTAGCGCCCTCCGCGCGTTTTAATTCTTACTGAAATCGCCAGCCTGCAAGGAATTCCAACGCACGCTTTGTTTCAATCGCCTTTTTTAGACGAGTTCATCAATTGACAGCAAAAATCCGCGCAGCGACATTAGCTCGCACAATTAAACGATTGGAGACAGCGGCATGTCGCACGCCTTATCGAAGGGGGTGGCAACGGCCTTTGCCATCGCCCCTTTCCTGATTGCCTGTGGTGGAGGGGACGGCGGCTCGCCCGCGCCGATCAACACCCCCCAATGTTCCGGATCGGACTGCGGCACGCAAGGGCCGCCGCCGTCGCAGCCCGTCAACGGCTCGCTGTGCCCGGCCGATGCCGACATCGTGAAGAGCACGTACCTCGGCGGCGCCGGTAGCGGCGAGATCGTCAGCGTCAACATCGACGCGGTCGCGATGACCTACACGCTGAAGTGGCTCGAATCGCCGATTCCGCTCGCGACCGGCACGGTCACGCCGACCCGCGCCGGCACCACGATCACCGGCAAGGTCATCCACCCGCCGGCCGGCACGCTGCCGACCGCGGAGCAGACGCGCTGCGCGTTCGTCCTCACGCCGGGTTCGGGTAAAGCACCGAACGGCTCGACCTATTCGACGGCCGCCGACTTCAACCATGCGAACCCGCCGATGCTGCTGGTCGGCATGGGTGTCGCGGGCGGCGGCATCCCCGGCGCGACGGTCCAGTACGACGGGCTGACGATCAGCGTGGTCGGCCTCCCGGTCTTCAAGAACGTCGGCCAGGTGCCGAACCGCCACTTCGACTTCTACCCGTTCCTCGGCTTCGCGAACACGACGACCGACCTCACGAAGCTGCCGGGCACGTACAACGCGCTGCTCTACCACCTCGTGCCGTCGGGCAACTACGCGACGAAGGGCACGAATTCGAGCGAGACGTTCGATGCGAACGGCGCGTGTACGTCGACGAGTTCGGGCGGCTGCCAGACGACTGGCGATCCGTGGACCGTCAACACCGCGAACGGTGGCTATCTCGACAGCGCGAAGGCACCGCAGATCCTGCCGCAGACGCAACTGCCGCTGATCGGCGCGACCGGCAAGTCGGCGAGCGCGCACATGGTCATCGGCCAGCTCAACGGCGCGACCGTGCCGGTGGTGGTCCGCACGGGTTCCGTCTATCTGGGCACCGACCTCGCGCTGCATACCGATGCGAAGGTCGACGACGAATCGGGCATCGCGGTGCTCGGCGCGGCGAGCGCGATCCAGTCGGGCGCGATCGACGGCGGCTACGCGGGCGCGGACTCGAACTTCAAGTACACGGCCGCACTGATCCGCGGCAGCAACGCGTCGTTCATCAACCCGACCACGCAGGCTGAAGAAGACGGCTTCACGCTCGACTACGGCCAGACGACCGCCGGCCTGCTGAACGCGACGACGAAGCCGCCGAGCGGGGCGACCTACCCGTCGGCAACAGGCGTCGTGATCGCGACGGGCGGGCTGTACGCGGCACTGATCCAGGGCACGGTGAACGGCGGCGTCACGCCGACGTCGGCGAACTCGAGCACGTCGTCGACGCCGTACTTCGGCGTGGGTGCGCAGATCAGCAAGTAACGGTCGGGGACGCGGCGGCAGCCGGTTCGCCGCCGCGGGATGCAGGGAAGGCACGAAGCGACGGCGCCCGGCACGGCGCGGGCAGCACGAGCACAAGCAATAGAAGCGGTCGACAGGGAGCTGGCCGCCGGACAAGACAAATCTGGAGGAGCAACATGAAGCGCAACCTCATTCTGGCGGCGGCCTTTGCCGCCCCCCTTCTTTCCGCCTGCGGCGGCGGCAGCGACAATCCGCCCCCGCTCGTCGAAGACCGGCTCTGCCCCGCGTCGCTCGACTACAACACCGTCTACACGGGAGGCGCCGGCAGCGGCGAACTGGCCAAGGTGCAGCTCGACACGACCAAGATGACCTGGCAGGTCACCTATGTCGAATCGCCGGTGCCGCGAACGACCGGCACCGTCACGCCTACCCGCGCGGGCACCGTCGACAGCGGCACGCTCACGCAGGAAACGATGCTGCCGACCAACAAGCTGAACCAGTGCGCATTCCGCCTGAACGGCGCGAGCCTCGATGCGTCGCGTCCGGCGCGCATCTTCGTCGGCTTCGGCGTCGCGGGCGGCACGATCCCCGGCAAGGAAATCCAGTTCGGCGGCGTGCTCGGCCAGGCGGCCGTGCCCGACACGAAATTCCCGTACTACCCGTTCATCGGCTTCTCGTCGATTGAAACCGACATCACGAAGGTTGCGGGCACGTACAGCCACGTCGGCTTCGGCGAAGTGCCGTCGCAGAACTTCGCGCCGGCGTCGATCGACGCGAAGGTGACGATCAACGCGGACGGCACGTGGACCAAGTGCGATTCGACCGGCCAGTTCGCCGGCGGCGCGTGCACGCAGCAGGGCACGAACTTCGTGCAGTCGGCCGACGGCAGCGGCGCGTTCCAGACGAACAACTACGCGAGCCAGCTGAAGCCGACGCTATCGGCGACGCCGCAAGGCAAGGGCTTCATGATCGTCGGCAAGCTGCGCAACCAGCTGGTGCCGATCCTCGTGCGCACCGGTGTCGCGAACCCGAACCCGACGCCCGACAGCAACGGCGTGCCGGGCCTGACCGCCGACGACGAATCGAGCATCTCGATCCTCGCGCCGCAGACGGCAATCGCGGCCGGCTCGCAGAACGGCGAGTACATCGGCGTCGACAGCCGGTTCGACTACCGGACCACCGCGCTGATCAACAACCAGGCCACGCTGCTGGATCCGTTCCAGCCGTCGCAGGCCTCGCTCGCGACGCCGCTCGACCTGGACTACACGCAGAAGGTGCCGGGCACGGTCACGACGATCCATACGGGTTCGGGCAGCACGTCGCCGACCGGCAAGTTCATCTTCACGGGTGGCGTGTTCGGTTTCCTCGACAACGCGGGTTCGACGCCGTATTTCACGATCGGCGCGTTCGTCCAGTAAGCGGAGGCAAGCCGTGATGAAGAAGACCCTTCTCTGCGCGGCGGCCGGTGCCGCCGCCCTGGCGCCGCTCGCGGCGCACGCGCAGAGCGCCGGCAGCAACGTCGTCACGCTGGGCTGGTTCCACATCATGCCGCAGCAGAGCAGCACGCCGATGACGACCAACGTCGCCCCGACGCCGATCAACACGCCGCTGCGGCTGCCGCCGTCGTTCACGTCGCCGGGCACCGGGCTGCATACGAGCGGCGCGGATACCGTCGGCCTGACGGTCAGTCACTTCCTGACCGATCACATCGCGGTCACGTCGGTGGCCGGCGTACCGCCGGTGTTCAAGGTGTCGGGTCAAGGGACGATCCGGCCGCCGGGCCCGGCCGGCGCGCTCGGCACGCAGAACATCGGGCTCGGGTCGGTGAATCCGATCGTGAAGAGCGTGCGGCAGTGGAGCCCGGCGGTGATCCTGCAGTACTACTTCGCGCAGGCGAACGCGAAGTTCCGGCCGTTCCTCGGCCTCGGCGTGTCGTACAACTGGTTCAGCGACCTGCAGCTCAACACGAACTTCATCAAGCAGACGCAGGACAACCTCGGCGCGATTCTCGCGGCGGGCGCGGGCAAGCCGGGTACGACCTCGGTGGAGGCGAAGGCGTCGTCGTCATGGCAGCCGGTATTCAACGCGGGCATGCAGTACAACATCACCGAGCATTTCGGGCTGGTCGCGTCGGTGACCTACATCCCGCTGAAGACGACGTCGACCGTGACGATCAAGGCAGCCGACGGCACGGTGCTCTCCGAGTCGAAATCGGACCTGAAGGCCGACCCGATCATCAGCTATGTCGGGATGACCTACAAGTTCTGATGCCGGCGACGGAAGGGGCGCAGGAAGGGGAATGGATGAATGGATGGCCCGCGGCAAAATCGCGGGCAAAAAAAAGCCCGCCTAAGAGGCGGGCTGAATCCATATCAGAGGAGACATGGAGGAGACAGGTGTAACTATAGCGAATCGATTTCCGCATTGCAACATTTCCGTCGAGAAAATCAGGATTTTCCCTCGAATGCACACTCTAGATCGCTAGTTCGACTCCGACCCCTTCCTGATCTCCCTGTCGAGCACGTCCTCCAGCGCGTCGCGCAGCAGCGCGACCGGCCGCGTCAGGCGGCCCGGCAGTGCGCCGTGCACGACCCACACGTTGATCCGCGTCTCCAGCCCCGCCGTTTCCACCACCCTCAGCGCGTCGCGATGCGCGCTGCGCGCCAGCGCGTTCGGCGGCGCGATGCCGATGCCGGCGCCGCGCGCGACGAGCGACAGCTGCAACTCCGAGCCGAACGCCTCGACCGCGACGTCGAACGGCAGCCCGGCCGCCCCGAGCGCACGGCTCAGCGCCGAACGCATCCCGCAGCCGTCCTGGCTCAGCACCCACGGGAAACGTGACAGCACGTCGAGCGACAGCGGGCCGTCCGGCAGCGGGAAATCGCGCGCGGCGACGAGCACCGTCGGCTGCGTGCCGAGCAGCGTGGCCGTCAGCGCGTCGGGCAGCGCCGCGCCCGCCGGCGCCATCACCGTCGCGACATCGAGCGTGCCGCGCTCGATGCCCTGCACGAGCGCGGGCGACCAGCCGGCCGTCACGCGCAGCGTGAGCCGCGGAAACGCGTCGCGCAGCCGGTCGATCGGCTGCTCGAGCGCCAGCTCGGACAGGAACGGCGGCACGCCGATGCGCAGTTCGCCGGACGGCTCGCTGTCCGGTGCGCCGGCCGCCATCAATTCGTCGACGGCGCCCAACACGTTGCGCGCGAGCACATAGACGTCGCGCCCGGCGGCGGTCGGCTTCAGCGGCTTGCTCTGACGCTCGAGCAGCGGGATGCCCAGCAGCGTCTCGAGATTCTGCACGCGCCGCGTGAGGCCCGGCTGCGTCAGATGAAGCTTCGCGGCGGCGGCGACCATCGACCCGCTGTCGACGACCGCGACGAACGCCTGGAGATCACGCGTATTCAAAGCAAACTCGCATAATCATGTTAGACATATTTCAATTGTCGCATAAACATAGACCACCTACGATGGGGATTCCTTCGCTCCACTCCCCAGGCTTCCGATGAACTGCCCTGCCGACTCCCACCCTGCCGCCGGTCGCCCCGCGCTCGGCGCACCGCCCGCGTTGAGCGCGGGCATGACGCTCTTCTTCGCCGCGACGGTCGGCGTGATCGTGATGGACCTGTTCGCCGCGCAGCCGCTAACCGGCCCGATCAGCGCCGACCTGCGGCTGCCGCCCGGCCTCACGGGCCTCGTCGCGATGCTGCCGCAGCTCGGCTACGCGGCCGGCCTCGTGCTGCTGGTGCCGCTCGTCGACCTGCTCGAGAACCGCCGCCTGATCGTCGCGACGCTCGCCGCGTGCGCGGCCGCGCTCGCGCTGCCGGCCTTCACGCGATCGGGCACCGTGTTCCTGCTCGCGACGCTGGCCGCCGGCGCCGCGTCGAGCGTGATCCAGATGCTGGTGCCGATGGCCGCGTCGATGGCGCCCGAAGCACAGCGCGGGCGCGCGGTCGGCAACGTGATGAGCGGGCTGATGCTCGGCATCCTGCTGTCGCGGCCGCTCGCGAGCCTGATCGCGGGCACGGCCGGCTGGCGCGCGTTCTACGCGCTGACCGCGCTCGCGAACGCGGCGATCGCGGCGGTGCTCGCGCTGCGCTTGCCGCCGCGCGTGCCGTCGGCGACGGCCGGCTATCGCGCGCTGCTCGCCTCGATGGGCCGCCTGCTGGCCGACGAACCGGTGCTGCGCCGGCATGCGCTGTCGGCCGCGCTCGCGATGGCAGCCTTTAGCGCGTTCTGGACCGCCGTCGGGCTGCGGCTCGCGCAGCCGCCGTTCGGCCTCGACCTGCACGGGATCGCGCTGTTCGCGTTCGCCGGCGCGAGCGGCGCGATCGTCACGCCGCTGGCCGGCCGCGCCGGCGATCGCGGCCATGGCCCGGCCGCGCAGCGCCTCGCGCACGTGACGATGCTCGCGGCGCTCGCCGTGCTCGGCATCGCCGGCGCCGGCTGGTTCGGCTTCGATGTGCACGCGCATCGCGACGTCGCGCTGGCGCTGCTGGCCGGCGGCGCGGCGCTGCTCGATGCAGGCGTGATCGTCGACCAGACGATCGGCCGCAGGGAAATCAATCTGCTGAACCCGGCCGCGCGCGGGCGGCTGAACGGGCTGTTCGTCGGGCTGTTCTTCGTCGGCGGCGCGCTCGGCGCGGCGCTTGCGGGCAGCGCGTGGGCATGGGGCGGGTGGAGCGCCGTGTGCGGCGTCGGCTTCGCGTTCGCGGGCGCGGCCGCCGCGTTCGGCGTGTCGGCCGGGCGCCGGGTCACCGTGCGGCCGCGCGCGTGACGCGGCGCCGGATGTGAAAACGCCCCGCCCTCTGACGAGGTGCGGGGCGTGCGGGGGGCCGCGCGGCCGAAATCAGTGACGAACCAGCGCCATCATCGCGCCGAAGCCGACGAAGATGCCGCCCGTCAGCCGGTTGAAAACCTTCGCGACGCTCTGGCTCTTCAGCGTCGCGCCGATGCGCGTGCCGAACGACGCGTAGACGAGATACCAGCTCACCTCGATCACCGCGAACGTGACGACGAGGATGCCGAATTGCGGCAGCGTCGGCTCGGCGGCATTGATGAACTGCGGCAGCAGTGCGGCCGCGAACAGGATCGCCTTCGGGTTGCTGCCCGCGACCAGGAAACCATTGCGGAACAGCGTCCAGCGCGATGCCGATGCGCCCTGCGAAACGGCCTCGACGTCGCCGGCCGGCGCGTCGTCGACGCGGGCGCGCCACGCCTTCACGCCGAGATAGACCAGATAGGCCGCGCCCGCGAGGCGCAATCCATCGAACATCGCCGGCCATGCCTCGAGGACCGCCCCGAGCCCCGCCGCGGACACCGCCAGCATCAGCACCAGCGCGCTCAGGCAGCCGGCCATCGTCGCCGACGAGCGGCGCAGCCCGTGCCGCGCGCCGTGCGTCATCACGAGCAGCATGTTCGGACCCGGAATCGCCGACACGACGAACACCGTCGCCACGAAAAGCCACCACGTATGCAGGTTCATGACCGCCCCGACCGAAAGAGAAACGAAATGTCGATTATGCCGCGTGCGCGGCGTTGCTGTCGCGCGTCGGCTCAGCGGCCCGCGCGGCGCAGCGCGACTTCGCCGAGCACCGCGAAGTCCTGTTCGCCGCCGCCGTGCGCGAGCGCATCGAGCAGGCTGTCGCGCACGACGCTCGCCACCGGCAGCGGCACCGACACCGCGTCGCCGGCCTGCAGCGCGAGCCGCACGTCCTTCAGCCCGAGGCGCGCCTTGAAACGCGCGGGTTCGTAGCTGCGCTCGGCGATCATCCCGCCGTAGCCTTCGTAGACCGGCCCCGGAAACACGCTGTTCGTGATCACGTCGAGGAAATCGCGCATCGCGACGCCGTGCGCGCCGAGCAGCGCGGACGCCTCGCCGAGCGTCTCGATCGCCGACGCGAGCGTGAAGTTCGCCGCGATCTTCGCGACGTTCGCATGCTGCGGCAGCGAGCCGAACCGCCAGGTCTTCTGGCCGATCGCGTCGAACAGCGGCTGCACGCGGTCGATCGCCTCGGCCGGGCCGCCGGCCATGATCGTCAGGCGCGCGGCGGCCGCGACGTCCGGGCGCCCCATTACGGGCGCGGCGACGTACTGGAGGCCGCGCGACGCGTGGGCGTGCGCGAGCGATTCGGCGAGCGCGACCGACACCGTCGCCATGTTCACGTGGATCAGGCCGCGCGGCGCCTCGGCGAGCAGCGCGTCGTCGAATACTTCGCGCGCGGCCGCATCGTCGGCGAGCATCGAGAACACGGCATCGCCGCGAAACGCATCGGCCGGCGTATCGACGATCTGCGCGCCCAACGCGGCGAGCGGCTCGGCACGCTCGCGCGACCGGTTCCAGACCCGCACGGCGTGCCCGGCCTTCAGCAGGTTCGTCGCGATCGCCTGCCCCATTTCGCCCAGTCCGATAAATCCAAGATCCATTTCCCGCTCCTTCGACCCGTGAAGCGGGGAGTTAAACACAGATGGCGGCGGCCTGCAGCCCCCCGCGAGCGGCCGCGCGCGGTGCGATACTGCGCGCATGGCGACCGCGACCTTCCGCTTCCACGGCGAACTGAACGCGTTTCTCGCACGCGCGCAGCGCGAGTGCGCGTTCGCGCACGCGTTTGCGCGCGATGCGACGGTCAAGCACGCGGTCGAGGCGCTCGGCGTCCCGCATACGGAAATCGGCCGGCTCTGCGTGAACGGCGCGTCGGCCGCGCTCGACCGGCCGCTGGCCGACGGCGACCGGGTCGACATCCATCCGGAACGCGCGCGGCCGGCCACCGAATCGCCGGTGCAGCAGCAGCCGGAGCGCTGGCGCTTCGTCGCCGACGCGCATCTCGGCGGCCTCGCGCAGTTGCTGCGCCTCGCCGGCTTCGACACCTGCTACGACAACCACTACCGCGACGACGAACTCGTCGCGCTCGCCGCGCGCGAAGGCCGGATCGTGCTGACGCGCGACCGCGAGCTGCTGAAGCGCCGCGCGGTCGTACGCGGCTGCTACCTGCACGCGCAGCAGCCGGACGCGCAGTTGCACGAGCTGTTCGCGCGGCTCGACCTCGCGCCGCACATGCGGCCGTTCCGGCTGTGCCTGCGCTGCAATGCGCCGCTGCACGCGCTCGATGCGGCGGACGCCGCGCCGCGCGTGCCGGCCGGCGTCCGCCAGCGGCACCGGCGCTTTGCCGCGTGCGACGTGTGCCGGCGCGTGTTCTGGGAAGGGTCGCACTGGCGGCGCATGCGCGCGGTGGTCGACACGATGCGCGCGCTGTCGCCCGGGGCGGCGGACGCGGCGAGCACGGCCGACGCGCCAGACGCGGCAGACGGTTGAAAAAAAACCCCGCAGGCCGGAGCGTGCGGGGTTTCTCGACGGGCGGCCGGCTACGCCGGCCCCGACGAAGCGGGCTTAGTTTGCCGCGCCCTTGTCGTTCGTGCCGGCTGCCGAAGCGGCGGCGGCCTTCGCCTTGCCCTTTGCCGAACCGTGCTGCTTCAGTGCGTGCTTCGGCTTGCTGTGATCCTTCTTCATCGGCGCCGACGCAGGAGCCATCGCGCCGCCGTCTACCGGCGCCGAAGCCGTCTCCTGTGCGAATGCCGAAACCGATGCGAGAGCGAATGCTGCGGTCATGATCGAAGCGAGCGTCTTCTTCATTGTTCTTCCTTTAGCGGAGAAAAAAGTCAAACGTACCGGTAAGAGATGCGAGGCATCCGCATCGGAACATCAGCTGCGCCCGCGCCGGATTGGCGGTCGCCGCCGGGCGGGTCGGCTCTCGCCTCTTCGCCTCGGCAAATACTGACGCACTCGGTCCATAACGCACCGGCCGCACCGCGAGTTGACACGTTGCCCGCAACCCTCGGGTTTCCCCCGACGCACGGGCTTGCGGGCCGCCCCACGCGCCGCCGCGACCTGCGTCAATCGTCCGACAAACCGGCTCTCGCGCCCGCCGCGGCGACGCTATACTGGCGTCCTTCCGTCCCAACCGGAGCGCGGCCGGTCACGCTACCGCCGCCGTCGCGAGGCGCCCAAATTGCCCGACCACAATCTGGACAAACTGAAAATCGACCGGCGTCCGATCGCGCCCGCGCCCCGCCGGCGCCGGTGGGTCCGCTATGCGGTCGCCGCCGTGCTCGTGATCATCGCGATCGCAGCCGCGCTCGCGCTCACCGGCCGCCCGACGGTCGATACGACCTCCGTCACATCCGCCTACCCGTACCAGAACGACACCCAGCTCAATGCGACCGGCTACGTCGTGCCGCAGCGCAAGGCCGCGGTCGCGTCGAAGGGCCAGGGGCGCGTCGAATGGCTCGGCGTGCTCGAAGGCACGCGCGTGAAGAAGGGCGAGATCATCGCGCGGCTCGAAAGCCGCGACGTGGAAGCCTCGCTGGCTCAGGCCCGCGCGCAGGTGCTGGTGTCCCGCGCGAACCTCGGCGTCGCGCAGGCGGAACTGAAGGACGCGCAGATCGCGCTGCGCCGCACCGCCGTGCTCGCCCCGAAGGGCGCGGTGCCGGCCGCCCAGCTCGACACCGACACGGCCCGCGCGAACAAGGCGCGCGCGACGCTCGGCAGCGACCAGGCCGCGATCGCGTCCGCCGAAGCGAACGCGCAAGCCGCGCAGGTCGCGGTCGACCAGACGGTGATCCGCGCGCCGTTCGACGGAATCGTGCTCGCGAAGCACGCGAACGTCGGCGACAACATCACGCCGTTCTCGTCGGCGTCGGACAGCAAGGGCGCCGTCGTGACGATCGCCGACATGGACACGCTCGAGGTCGAGGCGGACGTCGCGGAATCGAACATCGCGAAGATCCGCGCGGAGCAGCCGTGCGAGATCCAGCTCGACGCGCTGCCCGACATGCGCTTCGCGGGCCGCGTGTCGCGCATCGTGCCGACGGTCGACCGCTCGAAGGCGACGGTGCTCGTGAAGGTGCGCTTCGTCGACCGCGACGAGCGCGTGCTGCCCGACATGAGCGCGAAGATCGCGTTCCTGTCGAAGCCGGCGTCGGCGCAGGACCGGCAGCCGGTGACGGCCGTGCAGGCGAGCGCCGTGGTCGAGCGCGACGGCCGGCCGGTCGTGTTCGTCGTGAAGGACGACACCGTGCACGCAACGGCGGTGACGACCGGCACGCGGATTGGCGAACTCGTCGCGATCCGCGGCGTGAAGCCCGGCGACACGGTCGTGCTCGCGCCGGGCGCGAAGCTGAAGGACGGCGCGAAAGTGACCGTCGCGAAGAAGTAGCGTGGCGCGCGTGAACGACGCCTCGCCTCCCCTCGTCGAGATCAGCCACGTCGCGAAGTCGTACCGGCGCGGCAATCAGGTCGTGCCGGTGCTGACCGACATCACGCTCGACATCGGCGAAGGCGACTTCGTCGCGCTGATGGGGCCGTCGGGTTCCGGCAAGAGCACGCTGCTCAATCTCGTCGCCGGCATCGACCGGCCCGACAGCGGCGAGCTGCGCGTGGGCGGCCTCGACATCTCGCGGCTCGAGGAGGCGCAGCTGGCCGAATGGCGCGCGGCGAACGTCGGCTTCATCTTCCAGTTCTACAACCTGATGCCCGTGCTCACCGCATTCGAGAACGTCGAGCTGCCGCTGATGCTCACGCACCTGTCGCGCCGCGAACGGCGCGAGCGCGTCGAGCTGGTGCTCGACATGGTGAACCTCGGCGACCGGACCAGTCATTACCCGTCCGAGCTGTCGGGCGGCCAGCAGCAGCGCGTCGCGATCGCGCGCGCGCTGATCACCGATCCGGTGCTGATCGTCGCCGACGAGCCGACCGGCGACCTCGACCGCGCGTCGGCCAGCGACGTGCTCACGATGCTGCAGCGGATGAACGCCGAGCTCGGCAAGACGATCATCATGGTGACCCACGATGCGCACGCGGCCGGCGCCGCGCAGTCGCTCGTGCATCTGGAAAAAGGGGAGCTAACCGATGGGCACGCCGTCTGACAGGCGGGAGCGCGCGCGATGTACGTGCTGAAGCTGATCGCGCGCAATGCGCTGCGGCACCGGCTGCGCACGCTCCTGACCGTGCTCGGGCTGACCATCGCGGTGCTGGCGTTCGGGCTGCTGCACACCGTGGTCGACGCGTGGTACGCGGGCGCGGCCGCCGCGTCGAGCGGCCGGCTCGTCACGCGCAACGCGATCTCGCTCGTGTTCCCGCTGCCGGTCAGCTACGAGAACCGGATCCGCGGCGTCGACGGCGTGACGGCCGTGGTTCGCTCGAACTGGTTCGGCGGCGTGTACCGCGACCCGAAGAACTTCTTCGCGAGCTTCGCGGTATCGGAAAACTATCTCGACCTGTATCCGGAATTCCTCCTGCCCGCGCAGCAGCGCGCCGATTACGACCGCGATCGCCGCGGCTGCCTGGTCGGGCGCCAGCTCGCGACGCAGTTCGGCTTCAAGGTCGGCGACGTGATCCCGCTGAAGGGCACGATCTATCCGGGCACGTGGGACTTCGTCGTGCGCGGCATTCTCGACGGCCGCGACGACTCGACGATCACGCGCCAGCTGGTATTCCACTGGGACTACCTGAACGAGACGGTGCGCAAGCGCACGCCGAAGCAGGCCGATCAGGTCGGCGTGTTCGTGCTCGGCGTCGCGAATCCGGACGACGGCGCCGCGATCGCGCGCAACGTCGACGCGGTATTCAAGAACTCGCTCGCCGAAACGCTGACCGAGACCGAGCAGGCGTTCCAGCTCGGCTTCGTCGCGATGTCGAACCAGATCATCGCGGCGATCCGCGTGGTGTCGTACGTGGTGATCCTGATCATCATGGCCGTGATGGCGAACGCGATGGCGATGAGCGCGCGCGAACGGACCGCCGAATACGCGACGCTGAAGGCGCTCGGCTTCGGCCCCGGTTTTCTCGCGCTGATCGTGTTCGGCGAATCGGTGGTGATCGCGGTGGCCGGCGGCGGGCTCGGGATACTCGCGACGCCGCCGGCCGCGAGCCTCTTCAAGCAGGCCGCGGGCGGCATCTTCCCGGTGTTCAGGGTATCGACCGAGACGATGGCGCTGCAGGCCGCATGCTCGGTCGCGGTCGGCATCGCGGCCGCGCTCGTGCCGGCGTGGCAGGCCGCGCGCGTGCGCGTGGTCGAAGGCCTGCGGGCGATCGGCTAGGCGCGCTCATGGCGATTCCGTTGACCTACATCGCGCGCAACCTGTGGACCCGGCGGCTCACCACCGCGCTCACCGCGGGCGGGATGGCGCTCGTGATCTTCGTGTTCGCGACGGTGCAGATGCTCGATGCGGGGCTCACGAAGACGCTCGTGTCGACCGGCGAACCCGACAACGCCGTGGTGATCCGCAAGGGCGCCGAAACCGAGATCCAGAGTTCGATCGACCACCAGCAGGCCAACGCGCTCGAGATGCATCCGGCCGTCGCGCTCGGTCCCGACGGCCGGCCGCGGGTGTCGAAGGAAGCCGTCGTGCTGATCTCGCTCGTGAAGACGTCGAGCGGCAAGCCGTCGAACGTCGTGATCCGCGGCGTGTCGCCGGCCGGCCTCGCGCTGCGGCCGCACGTGAAGCTCGTGGCCGGCCGCACGTTCGCGCCGGGTTCGTCGGAGATCGTCGTCGGCAGCGCGATCGCGAAAGGCTTCAGCGGCACGCAGCTCGGCGACAGCCTGCATTTCGCGCAGCGCGACTGGACCGTGGTCGGCGTGTTCGACGCCGGCGGCAGCGGCTTCGATTCGGAGATCTGGGGCGACGTCGACCAGCTGATGCAGTCGTTCCGGCGCACGAGCTACTCGTCGATGGTGCTGCGCATTCCCAGCGCCGACGGCTTCGCGCGCTTCAAGGCCGACATCGACGTCGACCCGCGGCTGACCGACGAGGCAAAGCGCGAACAGACTTTCTACGGCGACCAGTCGAAGGCGCTGTCGAGGTTCATCAACATCCTCGGCATCACGCTGTCGACGATCTTCTCGATCGCCGCGATGATCGGCGCGATGATCACGATGTACGCATCGGTCGCGAACCGCACCGCCGAGATCGGCACGCTGCGCGCGCTCGGCTTCAAGCGCATGAACGTACTCGCCGCGTTCCTGCTGGAAGCGCTGCTGCTCGGCTTCGTCGGCGGGGTCGCCGGGCTCGCGTGCGCGTCGCTGATGGAGTTCGCGTCGTTCTCGACAACCAACTTCCAGACCTTCTCCGACCTGTCGTTCCGTTTCGTGCTGACGCCCGCGATCGTCGTGAAGACGCTGCTGTTCTCGCTGGTGATGGGCCTCGTCGGCGGATTCCTGCCGGCCATGCGCGCCGCGCGGCTGAACATCGTCGACGCGCTGCGCGCGCGGTGATGTGCGCGGCCGCTTACGCCAGGCGCTCGCGCGGCACCCATGCGCCGTGGAAGCCGGCGGGCACGCGATGTCAACAGTCTTCGGTCGACGGCGGCAGATCGCCGCGCGCCAGCGCGAGCGCATGGTCGCGCACGTCGTCCGGCCAGCCGGCGATGAGTTCGGTCAGCCGCGCAAGGTCGTTCGCATACAGCGCACGCGCGGCTTCCTCGAAACCCGGCAGGTCGCCCGCGATCGCGGACATGAAGTGGTACGCACGCGCTTGCGCGTCGCGACGCCGGTCGGCCGCCGCATGCGTGCGCCGCGCGTCCTCGACCAGCTTGCGCAGCGCGACCGACGCGCCGCCCGGCTGCGTAGCAAGCCAGTCCCAGTGACGCGGCAGCAACGTGACTTCGCGCGACACGACGCCGAGCTTCGGGCGGCCGCGGCCGCGTGGTTCGTCTGCGCCGGTCGGCTCGCCGGCGGGTGCGGACGCATCGGCTGGCGCCGCCGCGTATCGCGCGCGGATCTCGTCCGCCGTGCCGCGCAGGTCGAGGTCGATCGCTCGGCCGGTCGCATCGTTGAAAATCAGGATCGTGCCGGGCGTTGCGTCGCCGGCAGCCTGCCGGACCGCAAGCGCGACCGTCGCGAGCGGGCCCGACACGAGCCGCCGGTGGCCGTCGAAGGCCGTGTACGAAGGAAGGAGCGTGGAGAGTGTCATCGTGGTCGCCCGGAGGCTGGAATCAGAATGACGCTATTTTTATCCGGGTATAAATTGAATGTCAATATTATCCGGGTAAAAAAGATAACTCGACGCGCGACCGATCGATTCAATTCCTGAATCGATCAAGTCAGCAATTGGCATGAAAGCGCAATATTCGCCATGACAGAATGACCCGGACGCCCCGACTGCCGGGGGCATCGACATCCGGTCTCCGGCCGGCAATACCACCACGAAAAAACGCGCGCACCCGACGCGCCGCCGCACGACGGCACCTTCCGCCCTTCGGAGGAGACAGTCATGAATCCGCTTCACGCATTGCCGGCATCCGTGTCGGCAACGGCCCGGCGCACCCGCGTGCGCTGGCTCGTGCTGACCGTGCTGTTCGCGGTCACGACGATCAACTATGCGGATCGCGCGGCGATCGCGATCGCCGGCCCGGCGCTCGCCCGCGCGATGCACCTGAGCCACGTGCAGATGGGCTTCATCTTCTCGGCGTTCGGCTGGTCGTACGTGATCGCGCAACTGCCGGGCGGCTGGCTGCTCGATCGCTTCGGGTCGCGCATCGTCTATGCGTTCAGCATCTTCTTCTGGTCGCTGTTCACGCTGCTGCAGGGCGGCATCGGCTTCTTCAGCGGTGCGGCCGCGTTCGCGCTGCTGTTCGGGTTGCGCTTCCTGGTCGGCGCGGCCGAGGCGCCGTCGTTCCCGGCCAACAGCCGGATCGTGTCCACCTGGTTCCCGGCCGCGGAACGCGGCACCGCATCGGCGATCTTCAACGCCGCGCAGTACGCGGCGACCGTCGTGTTCGCGCCGCTGATGGGCTGGCTCGTGCACGCGTTCGGCTGGCAGTCGGTGTTCGCGGTGATGGGCGTGCTCGGCTTCGCGTTCGTGCTGGTGTGGAACCGCACGATGTACGACCCGAAGGCCCACCCGCGCGTCAACGATGCGGAGCTCGACTACCTCGCCGAAGGCGGTGCGCTCGTCAACATCGACCAGGCGACCGGCGCGCGCGACGGCGGCCCGTCGATGCGTCACGTGAAGGCGCTGCTCAGGAACCGGATGCTCGTCGGCGTGTACGTCGCGCAGTACTGCATCAACGCGCTCACCTACTTCTTCATCACGTGGTTTCCCGTCTATCTCGTGCAGGCGCGCGGGATGTCGATCCTCAACGCGGGCCTGGTCGCGTCGATCCCGGCCGTGTGCGGGTTTCTCGGCGGGATTCTCGGCGGCATCGTGTCCGACGGGCTGCTCAAGCAGGGCCGGTCGCTGTCGGTCGCGCGCAAGGTGCCGATCGTGATCGGCATGCTGCTGTCGATGTCGATGATCGTCTGCAACTACACCGACTCGCACGTGCTCGTCGTGCTGTTCATGGCGCTGTCGTTCTTCGGCAAGGGCCTCGGCGCGCTCGGCTGGGCCGTCAACGCCGACACCGCGCCGCGCCAGATCGCCGGCCTGAGCGGCGCGCTGCTCAATACCTGCGGCAATCTTTCCAGCATCACGACGCCGATCGCGATCGGCTATATCGTCGACCGCAGCGGCTCGTTCAACGGCGCGCTGGTGTATGTCGTCGCGCACGCGCTCGTCGCCGTGATCTGCTATTTGTTCGTCGTCGGCGAAATTCGCCGCGTCGAGCTGAACTGAACGGCGCGGGCCGCGCCGGCGCGTCCGGCGGCCCGTGCATCACCGGAACCAGGAGCGAACCGATGTCCGAATCCCGCCGTGCCGGCACGCCGCGCGTCACGCGCATGCAGGTGATCCCCGTCGCCGGCCGCGACAGCATGCTGCTGAACCTGTGCGGCGCGCACGCGCCGTATTTCACGCGCAACCTCGTGATTCTCGACGACAGCAGCGGCCACACGGGCGTCGGCGAAGTGCCCGGCGGCGAAGGCATCCGTCAAGCGCTCGAACGGATGACCGACCTCGTCGTCGGCCAGTCGATCGGGCGTTACCAGGCGACGCTCAACGCGGTGCGCGCGGCGCTGTCCGGCGCGGCAGGCGGCGCCGGACGCACGATCCGGCACGAAGTGACGTCGGCCGGCGAGGCGGCCGTGCTGCGCCAGCCGCACGAGATCAACCTGCGGCTCGACAACGTGATCACCGCGATCGAGGCCGCGCTGCTGGACCTGCTCGGCCAGCATCTCGACGTGCCGGTCGCCGCGTTGCTCGGCGAAGGGCAGCAGCGCGACGCGGTGCCGATGCTCGCGTACCTGTTCTACATCGGCGAGCGTCGCCGCACCGACCTGCCGTATCGCGACGAAACGCATGCAACCGATCCGTGGTTCCGCCTGCGCAACGAAGCCGCGCTCACGCCGGCCGCGATCGCGCGGCAGGCCGAGGCCGCGGTCGAACGCTACGGCTTCGCCGATTTCAAGCTGAAGGGCGGCGTGATGGCCGGCGCGGACGAGATGGAAGCGATCGCGGCGATCAAGACGCGCTTTCCCGACGCCCGCGCGACGCTCGACCCGAACGGCGCGTGGTCGCTCGACGAAGCGGTCGCGCTGTGCCGCGGACAAGGCCACCTGCTCGCGTATGCCGAGGATCCATGCGGGCCGGAAGCCGGCTACTCGGGCCGCGAGGTGATGGCCGAATTCCGGCGGGCGACCGGCATCCCGACCGCGACCAACATGATCGCGACCGACTGGCGGCAGATGGATCACGCGGTGCGACTGCAGGCGGTCGACATCCCGCTCGCCGACCCGCACTTCTGGACGATGCAGGGTTCGGTGCGGCTCGCGCAGCTGTGCCGCGACTGGGGGCTCACATGGGGTTCCCACTCGAACAATCACTTCGACGTGTCGCTCGCGATGTTCACCCATGCGGCCGCGGCGGCGCCCGGCACGATCACCGCGATCGACACGCACTGGATCTGGCAGGAAGGCGACGCGCGGCTCACGCGCGAACCGCTCGCGATCGTCGGCGGGCAGGTGGCCGTGCCGGAGCGGCCGGGGCTGGGGATCGAGCTCGACATGGCGCAGGTCGAGGCCGCGCATGCGCTGTATCGGGAGGTGGGCGGCACGACGCGCGATGATGCGATGGCGATGCGGTATCTGGTGCCAGGGTGGACGTATGATCCGAAGCGGCCGAGTTTCGGGCGTCGCCAATAGGCCCGCGTTCGCGTCGGCGGCCACGCGTCCTCCCCCCGGCGGCCCGCACTATCGGCTCCGCACACCCGGCAGCGCGGCCGCACTCCGCGCGACGCTGCGCGCGATCCGGTCCGCATGCGCCAGCCCCGGATCGAGCCCCGGGTCGTAGATCGTGAAGTCGATCCCCGCAACGCACCCGGACGCGACGAGCGGCCCGAGCAACGCATCGAGCCCATCGAAGTCCAGCCCCGGCGAGCCGGGCGAATCCACGGCAGGAAGTTGCGACTGATCGAGCACGTCGAGATCGACGTGCAGCCACACCCGCCGAAGCGCGCGCCTGTGCAGCCAGTCGACGAGTTCGCCAGCGACCGCGGCAGGCCCGCGCGCGAGCAAACTGCTGGATCGTCGTTTGTGTGATCGCCGTTCGAACGATATCGCCGTAGGCAGCCTCGAACTCGGCGGTTTCGGCGTCGCGCTCGCCGACCTGGCATGCGTCGCGATCGTCGACGAGCGGGCCGTCCAGGTCCGGCCAGCACGTCAGCAGCGGCTCGCCCCGGCCGGTCGCCAGCGCGAGATCCATCCCGGCCGCGGAGCCGAGCCGCGTCGCCGTGTCGTAATTGCCCGGATGGAAGAAGTCGCTGTGCCCGTCGACGTGGACGAGCCCGCGGCCCCCTGCGTGCCGGTTGCCCAGCAGGCACCCGAGCAGGATGCTGCAGTCGCCGCCGAGCACGATCGGAAAAACGCCCCGCGCGAGCGCACCGGCGACGTGCGCGGCAAGTTCGAGCGAGAACGCGCGGATCGACACGCCGTTACGGATGCGGGTGCCGGGTTGCGGCTCGAACACATAGGCAGGATGCGCAAGCCACGCAACGCGCGCGCCCAGACGGGCGGCGAGCCCGGTGGCGAGCAGCGCGCCTGGGCCGCGCCACGTGTCGGGCTCGCGGCCGGCGCCGTTCGGCTTCAGGCCGAGGCTGCTCGGCGCGGCGATGAGTTCGATCGGCCGAACGACGCCGGTTGACGAGTGTTCGACCTGCAGGTCGGATGAAGCGGTCGGCTCCGTCATGACTTCTCCTCGCGCAATCGCGGTCGTCGTGCGTGATAACCTGTAAAAATGCCATCAAAGGTTAGCATCGATTTAACCCATGTCAAAGACTTCACCGGTTATGGAAGCGCATACGTTCGTGGCGCGCGATTTCATCGGCGGTCACGCCGTCCTCGACTTCGTCAACACGGTGACCGGCCGCGACGACACGCCGCGTGACTGGCTGCCCGATTACGACGCGTATCTGGCGTGGCTGGCGTCGGCGAACTTTCTCTCCGCGCTCGACCTGAAGCGGCTCGCGGCCCGCGCGGTCGAAGCCTCGGCGGCAGCCGACCGCGCGTTGCGCGATGCCAAGCGCCTTCGTGAAGCGTTGTTCGGGATCTTCGATGCGCTGGCACACCGCGCATCGCCGGCCGCAGCGGATCTCGCCACGCTGGAGCACGCGTGGCGGCGGGCGGTGAGCAGGCAGCGGCTGGTCGCGACGGCCGGACGAGTGGCATTCGGCTACGCGCCGGATACGCGCGTCGACGCGGACCTGCACCTGCCCGCCGAGCGGATTGCGCTCGACGCCGTGAAGCTTCTCGAAGCGATGCCGGACGGCCGGCTCCGGATGTGCGCGGGGCCGAATTGCGCGTGGTTGTTCATCGATGGGTCGAAGACGGGGCGTCGCAAGTGGTGCGACATGGCAACCTGTGGAAACGTCGCGAAGGCGCGACGGCACTACCAAGCGACGAGGCAGGAGCTGGCGGGGCCGGCGCACGATCGCGACGCGGCCGAATAGGAACGGGCCGGTCGAAAGGGATACGAGGCGCCTGCGCTACGCGGGGGATGCTGGAAAACAAAAAGGGCTCGGTCTTGCGACCGAGCCCTTCGGATTTTCGTTGGTGGAGCGGAGGAGGATCGAACTCCCGACCTTCGCATTGCGAACGCGACGCTCTCCCAGCTGAGCTACCGCCCCAACAGACAACCATCATACACATGCATTTCCGCGCTTGGCAATAGGGCTTGCGTCACCCCCGACGCGTCACTTCGACGGCGCGCCGGCCAGCACCCATTCGACCACGGAGCGCAGATCCGCGTCGCTCAGGCGCGGGTGCGCCGGCATCGGAATCGCGCCCCAGACGCCGGAGCCGCCGTCCTTCACCTTCTTCGACAGCTTCACAACGGCCTGCGGATCGGACTTGTAGCGGGCGGCGATATCCTTGAACGACGGGCCGACGAGCTTGCGGTCCACCGCGTGGCAGCCCATGCACGCATTGCTGCGCGCGACCTTCAGGCCGTCGCCGACGTCCGCGTGCGCAGTGCCGAGCGCACCGGCCGCGAGCGCCGCGGCTGCGGCGCCCTGCACGAACCATTGCCTGATTCTGATTTGCGTCGACTTCATTGCGGCGTTGCCTTCGGGTTGCCCGGATGCACGCTCGACGAATTCGAGATCGGCGCGGGCGGTTGCAGCGGAGCGGACTGCACCGATGCATCGGGCACCGCACCGACCGTCGCTGCATCCGCGGGCGCGGCGGCGGCCTGCGCGCCGGACGCAGTGCTCGGCGACGCAGCCTGCAACGCCTGCGCGTCCTGCGGCTTGATGTACTGGAACACCTTCACGACCTTCTCGACGCCCGGCACCTGGCTCGCCGCATCCGCTCCGCGATTGCCTTCGTCGACCGTCACGAGACCCAGCAGGTAGATGTTGCCGCGCTCGCTGACGACCTTGTAATAGTTCGCCGAGAGCCCCTTCGTCGCGATCAGCTCGGACTTCACGCGCCCTTCGAGGTACGAGTCGTTCGCGCGCGACGACAGCGACGATGCCGGCTCGACCGACAGCTCGTTGACGATCGCGCTCACGTTGTTGATGCCGCGCACGATTTCCTCGGCGCGCTGCTTCGATGCGTCGTTCGGCACTTCACCCGTCAGCAGCACGCGGCGGTTGAACACCGTGACGTTTACGTGCGACTGGTCCGGCAGCCCGTTGTTGATCTGCGTGAGCGACTTGACCTGGATCTCGCGATCCTCGGTCTGCGCGCCGAGCGTACGGCGATCGGTCGCGATCAGCGCGCCGCCGCCGGCCGCCGCACCCAGCACGCCGAGCACGCAGCCCTGCAGCGACATCGCGAGGCCCGCCGTCAGCGCGGCGAGCAACGTGGTTCTGACGAGCGTCTGTTTGACGCGGCTTTGATTCATCGACGGCTCTCCTTCGTTCAATCCTCACCCAGCAGCATCGCGTCGATGCCGTCGCACAGGCAGTGGATGGTCAGCAGATGGACTTCGTGGACGTGCGCCGCACGCGAGGCGGGCACGCTGATTGGAATATCGGTATCGGACAGCGCAGCCGCGACGGCGTGGCCGTCGCCGCCCGTCAGCGCGACGACGGTCATCTCGCGCTCGTGCGCCTCGTCGATCGCGGCCAGCACGCGCGGCGACGCGCCGCTCGCGTCGAGCACCAGCAGGATGTCGCCGGTCTGCCCGAGCACGCGCACCTGCTGCGCGAACAGCTGATCGGCAGCGGCTGCCCCGGTGAGGCCGCCCTGCGACGCATCGGTGGCCAGCGCGATCGCCGGCAGGCCCGGACGCTCGCGCTCGAAGCCGCCGACGAGCGACACGGCGAGGTAGTGCGCGGCGGCGGCCGACAGGCCGTCACCGCATGCAACGATCTTGTTGCCGTTCGCCAGCGCGGCGAACATCGCGTCGACCGCGGCTGCGATCGGCAGCGACAGCGCATCGGCCGCTTCGGCGTGAAGCGCGGCGCTGTCGCGAAAATGTTGCTGAATACGTTCGACTGACATCGATTCCTGGTGAACTGGGCGCGTGGCACGCAGCACGCAACGTCATGGGTGCGGCGAGTTTACCGCACTCCGGCACCGTCTCCAGCGGTATGGCAAGAACTCTTTACATCTCGTCACAGCTCGCGGCTACACATCGTCGGCACGAAATGCGTCATGCAACCACTCGAGCCGGCCTGCCTCGAACGCGACGACGTCGAACCGGCACGCGGCGCCCTTGCCGTGCCGCACCCAGAAATGGAGCGCGGCCGCAATCAGACGCCGCCGCTTGCGCCAGCCGACGCTCGCGGCCGCGCCGCCGTGCCGAGTGCTGCGCCGCGCGCGTACCTCGACGAACACGAGCGTGCCATCGGGCGCGCGCATCACGAGATCGAGCTCGCCGCCGCGCATCGTCACGTTGGCCGCGACGAACGCGAGACCGCGGCGTTCGAGGAACTGCCGCGCGCGCTGCTCGAACGTCGCGCCGACCGATCTGGATCCCGCCGCGCCGGAAAAGTTGCCGCCGCCGCGCGGCAAACCGCGCCCGCTGGCCGGCGCGGCCGGCGCCGCGTGGCACAATGCCGTCCTTGTTCCGCTTGCGCCGCGATTGCGCGCATTGCCTGCCATGACTCCCCTCCTCGAACTCGCGCAAACGCAGCACTACCCGGACGCCGCGCTCTACGTGGTCGCGACGCCGATCGGCAACACCGCCGACATCACGCTGCGCGCGCTGCACGTGCTCGGCCTCGCCGACCGCATCGCGGCCGAAGACACCCGCAACACGGGCCAGCTGCTGGCCCGCTACGGGATCTCGAAACCGCTCGTCGCCGTGCACGAGCACAACGAACGCGAAGCGGCGCTGCGCGTGATCGAACTGCTGCGCGCCGGCGAACGCGTCGCGTACGTGTCGGACGCCGGCACGCCCGGCATTTCGGACCCGGGCGCGCGGCTCGTCGACGCCGTGCGCGCGGCCGGCTTCCCGGTGATTCCGCTGCCGGGCGCGAGCGCGGCCGTGACCGCGCTGAGCGTGGCGGGCGACTGGGCCGGCGCGTTCACGTTCGCGGGCTTCCTGCCGCCGAAGGCGAAGCAGCGCGCGAACGCGCTGCAAGCGCTCGCGCGGCACCCGTACGCGCTGGTGTTCTACGAAGCGCCGCACCGGATCGCCGACACCGTCGCCGCACTCGCCGACGCGTTCGGCCCCGCGCGCCGGCTGCTGATCGCGCGCGAGCTCACCAAGCTACACGAGCAGCTGTTCCAGGGCACCCTGGCCGAAGGACAGAGCTGGCTCGACGGCGATGCGAACCGGCAGCGCGGCGAGTTCGTGCTGGTCGTCGAAGGCGCGCCGGCCGACAGCGGCGAAGCCGACGACACCGCGCACGACGCGCTGCTCAAGCTGCTGCTGGAAGAAGTGCCGGTGAAGAGCGCGGCGAAGCTCGCGGCCGCGCTGACGGGCGCGTCGCGCAACACGCTGTATGCGCGCGCGCTCGCGCTGAAAGAAGGCTCGAAGGAAAACTGACGGGCGAGCGCTGGCGGCCCTTGCCGCCATGCCCGCGAAAACGCAAAAGGGCTGCCCGAAGGCAGCCCTTTTTGCATCAGCGGACGAACCGCCGCGTTACTTCGACGATAGCGACGCGAGCATTTCGTCGCGTGCCTCGCGCGCTTCCTGCGGCGACAGCCCTTCGATCTTCACGCGACCCGTGCCGGAGTGCACGAGGCCGATCATCCTGGCAGCCGCATACGACAGGTCGAGCACGCGGCCGCGCTTGTACGGCCCGCGATCGTTGACCTTCACGACGACCCACTTGCCAGTCGACGCGTTCGTCACCTTGATGTACGAGGACAGCGGCAGCGTGCGGTGCGCGGCGGTCAGCGCGTTCATGTTGAAGCGCTCGCCGTTCGCGGTGCGCCGGCCGTGGAAATCGCGGCCATACCACGATGCCCGGCCCGTCTGGCGGAAGTCGGACACGTCCTTGCCGTCGATCGGCTCGGCGTCCGCCAGCGACGACTTCTTCGCGTCCTTGCTGTCGGCAGCCGGCATCGATGCCAGCGCGGAATCGAAACTCAGTTGCTGCTTGTCGTCGTCCGCCTTGGCGGCCGCGGCCGTCTTGCTGACCGCGCTCTTCTGGTTGATGCTGCTGGTCGTCTGGCTGGATGGCACCGCACAGCCCGTCAGCGCGAAAAATAATGCAATGGTCCCGAATCGAGTCGGAAAACGTAAGTTCATCGACGTGTCGCCTTGTGGTTCGGGCCGCACCGATACAACGCTGCTCAACAACGCGGATACGCGGCCCGGACGGCAAATGCGGGCACGCCCCGCTCGGATGCGAGCAGGCGGCTAGCATGGGCGCGGCTTTCGTCTGTGCCGCAACCGTCCTGATTAGTTTTCACGTCTGGCGCAACCTGTCCCCGGCAGCCTGACCAGACCCCACATGCCGCCATCGAACATGGCTTTCACGTTCGCGCGCGTCGCGTACAGCCAACGCACAGGAACGGCGGCACAGGCCTCATCCGGCGGCGCGGCAGCAAGGCCGCAGACGGGCGCGCAGCACCCGGCCGGACAAGACGTGAGCACCGAATGCTCGGTGCTGGATACACCGCCGGACTCCCCGGCGGTCGATGCTTGACGGTGAATCCGACGCCCTCATTTAACGGGGCCGAAACACCAGCGAATTGCGTGAAATTCACGCGCAATGGGCGGCATTATACATAAATCAAAAGGTCATCTCGAAAAGCCCACCGCCCGGACCATTGATTCTCTCTATGGCGGCAACAATCGGGATGCTCCGGGATTGCCCGCACGCGCGCGTCCGACGCTGCGCCGCAGGAGCGGCGGGCCGCGCGCGCGACCGGTACAATCGCTCCTTTTAGCCGCCGGTGCTTCCATGAAAGTCACGCTCATTCCGGTCACGCCGTTCCAGCAGAACTGCTCGCTGGTCGTCTGCGAAAAGACCGGCCGCGCCGCCGTCGTCGATCCGGGCGGCGATCTCGAACGGATCGAAGAGGAGATCGCGCGGCAGAACGTGCAGCTCGAGAAGGTGCTGCTCACGCACGGCCACATCGATCACTGCGGTGGCGCCAAGGCGCTCGCGACGCACTACGGCGTGCCGATCGTCGGGCCGCAGGAAAACGAGCGCTTCTGGATCGAGCAACTGCCGATGCAGAGCCAGCGCTTCGGCTTCCCGGCCGCTGAGACGTTCGAGCCGGACCACTGGCTGAACGACGGCGACACCGTGCAGGTCGGCGACGAGACGCTCGAGGTCTATCACTGCCCGGGCCACACGCCCGGCCACGTCGTGTTCTTCAGCCGCGCGCATCGCGTCGCGATCGTCGGCGACGTGCTGTTCGCCGGCTCGATCGGCCGCACCGATTTCCCGCGCGGCAACCATGCGGACCTCGTGCGCTCGATCAAGGAGAAGCTGTGGCCGCTCGGCGACGACGTCACGTTCGTGCCGGGCCACGGCCCGGTGTCGACCTTCGGCGACGAGCGCCGCACGAATCCGTTCGTGTCCGACAAGGTGTTCGGATGAACCAGACCGCCATTCCCGAAATCTACGTCAGCACCGACGTCGAGGCCGACGGCCCGATTCCCGGCCCGCACTCGATGCTGAGCTTCGCATCGGCCGCCTATACCGAGGACAAGCAGCTGATCGCGACGTTCTCCGCGAACCTCGAGACGCTGCCCGGCGCCCACGCCCACCCGGTGCAGGAAGCGTGGTGGAAGACCGAACCGCAAGCGTGGGCCGCGTGCCGGCGCGACCTGCAGGCGCCCGAGGCCGCGCTCGTCGCGTACGTCGAGTGGGTCGAGGCGCTGCCGGGCAAGCCGGTGTTCGTCGCGATGCCGGCCGGCTTCGATTTCACGTTCATGTTCTGGTACATGATGCGCTTCACCGGGCGCTGCCCGTTCTCGTGGTCGGCGCTCGACATCAAGACGCTCGCGTTCGCGATGACGGGCCTGCCGTACCGCAAGGCGATCAAGCCGCGCTTTCCGAAGCACTGGTTCGACGATCATCCGCACACGCACGTCGCGCTCGACGACGCGATCGAGCAAGGCACGCTGTTCTGCAACATGCTCGCCGACCTGCGCCGTCAGCAGGCGGCGCTCGCGGGCCTCGCGGTATCCGATACCGATCGGTCGGAACAGGCGGGGGCGGGACAAAACCCCACGGATCCGCGCGCAAATTAGAGAATCTCGCTCACCGGCACGCCGCCAGATTGCCTTTCCTTTCCCGGCCCTCTAACATTGAGCATGTTGTAGCTGCCGCATGGAGGCGCAGGTGACGCTCGATTCCTTTTCGCAAAAAATCCTTCGCCTGTTGCAGCTCGACGCGCGCCGTTCCGTACAGGAAATCTCCGACCAGGTCGGCCTGTCGAGCACGCCGTGCTGGCGCCGCATCAAGGACATGGAACAGTCCGGCGTGATCCAGCGCTACACCGCGCTGCTCGATCGCGAGAAGCTCGGCCTGCACGTGTGCGCGCTCGCGCACGTGCACCTGACCCGCCACAACGAAGGCGGCGTCGAGCAGTTCGAGCGCGAAATCGCGACCTGCCCGGAAGTCACCGAGTGTTACAGCACGACGGGCGAAGCCGATTACATCCTCAAGATCGTCGCGCCCGACATCAAGGCCTACGACATCTTCCTGCACGAACGGATCTTCAAGATCCCGGCCGTGTCGCAGGTGCGCACGAGCGTCGTGCTGCGCGAAATCAAGTTCGACACGCAGTTGCCGCTGTAACGCGCGGCCCGCGGCCGCCTGCGCCGCTCACGGCTGCGCGGGCAGCCCGCGCGTGAATCCGATCCGGCGCGCGCCGAACTGGCGCTTGAGCGTGTCGACATCGAGCCGGCCGGCCAGCGCCGCGTCGGTGTCGCCCGCGCCGGCGTCCAGCGTCACGTCGATTTCGAGCCCCGTACTCAGGTAATGCAGGTTGATCGCGGCCGGATGCAGCCCGCGTTGCGCGAGCGCGGCCTCGAGCCGCGTCGCGATCTCGGCGCGCGGCGGCAGCGCGAGCGCCGGACGGCGCGCCACGTCGTTCTCGGGATCGACGTGGATCAGCGCGTCCAGCACGCGCGGGTCGCGCAGCACGCGCGCACGCGCGGTTTCCGCGATGTAGTGCCCTTCGGATACGGAGATCATCGGATCGACGAGGATGTGCGCGTCGACGAGCGCCGCATCGCCCATCTTGCGCGTGCGCAGCTCGTGCACGTCGCGCACGCCCGGCGTGGCCACGAGCAGCGCGCGGATCTCGGCCGACGCGGAGGTGTCGAGCGCGCGATCCGACAGGTCCTGCAACGCGTCATAGCCGAACGTCCAGCCCATGCGCGCGACCATGAAGCCGACGATCGCGGCGGCGATCGGGTCGAGCAGCCGCACGCCGGCGAGGCTGCCGACGATGCCGATCGCGACGACGAGCGACGATGCGGCGTCCGAGCGCGCATGCCACGCGTTCGCGACGAGCATCGCCGAACGCACGCGCCGCGCCTCGCGCAGCATGTAGCGGAACAGCGCCTCTTTCGACACGAGCACGGTCAGCGCGACGATCAGTGCGGAGAAATGGACGGCCGGGATGTTCTCGAGGTTCACGAGACGGTTGCCCGCGCGCCAAAGCATGCCGATACCGACCGCGATCAGGATCGCGCCGAGGAACAGCGATGCGACCGTCTCGTAGCGGCTGTGTCCGTAATTGTGATCGGCATCCGGCGATGCACCACTATGGCGATTCGCGACCAGGACGACAAAATCCGAGATCAAATCGGAAATCGAATGGACGCCATCGGCAATCAATGCCTGCGAATGCGCAACCACACCCACGGCGATCTGAAACGTCGCAAGCACCACATTCAGCACGATACTGACGAGGGTGCTCTTGCGCGCTACCGTGTGCTTATCCGCGCTTTGCGCGTCGCCAGAAAACGTGGACATGAAATACGAGATATCGGTTGGGATATGGAATTCTATCAAACGGCGCCCGCGCGGCATTCGAGTAACACGAAATTTTCTATTTAAATCAACCGCTTATGCGAACGGGTCGCATTTTCATTCACGCACGCTTTCTGACATTTTCATGACAACGCTCAATTCACTCCGATGCCACAATGCAAAAAGCCGCGCTCCTCGACGGACACGCGGCTCTTTTTGAGGCGACGACTTAAACAGATGTTTAAATCGTGAACTGTTCGCGGTTCTTGCCGGCGATCCAGCGCGGCGGCTTGCCGCGGCCCGACCACGTCGCGCCCGTTTCCGGATCGCGGTACTTGGCGGCCACGCCTGCGCGCGGGCGACCAACCTTGCCTGCCTTCGCGCGGTTGAGGCCGAGTTCGGCGAGCGAAAAGCCGTAGTCGGCAATTTTCTGCTTCACGTCATTCAGCACTTCGGCGTATTCGCGCGACTTCGCTTCTTCGATTTGCTTCTCCAGCTTTTCCCGCTGGGCCAGCAGGTCCTTGTAAGAAGACATAGTTTCCCTTTCTATATGATCAATGGCGCCGGTCTCAGCCAGCTCACCATTCATGGAATATTTGTGCCTCGGATTTTCGAAGGCAGAGATTAGCACAAAAAAGATTTGATAGAAGCGGGATTCATGGAAATCCCGAGACCAATTGTAAATCACGCATGTCATTTTGACCGGCAACGGCCTTTTCTCAAATTTTCATGCGCTTGCATAGAGATTAGGACATTACCGATTCCGGTAATAGGGCTATCAACATACGCAATTACCCTGCATTCTGGAAAATCAAAGCTTTCATCCCGCGACAGGTTTGTGTAAATCGTATGGCGTGGTTCGCCATACAGACAAATCGGCATGCGCGGCGTCACGTCACATCCGCCGCGCATGCGAGCAACCGCTCGCGCAGCGCGCCGGCGTCGTCGGGCAGCGGATCGAAAGGCGTGCGGACGCGGCGGCCGTCGCAGCGCCAGTCGGCGCCGTGGCGGTCGACGCCGAGCAGGTCGAGCCCGTCGCGGCGCGCGCTGCTTGATTCGTACGCGTCCCACAACGCCCGCTCGTCGTCGAACCCGAGCGGCGGCAGCGCATCGAGGCTCGTGCCGTCCACCCAGCCCATCCGGCCGAACCCGCCGATATAGCGCAGCCGCTCGATGTCGAGCGCCCAGAACGCGAAATCGCCGAGCGCGAGATAGCGCGCGGCGTCGGGCTCGTAGCGCGTGTAGCGCGCGGCGACATGCGGATCGTCGCCGAGCGGGACGAAGCGGCCGAGCAGCGTCGCGCGCTCGGCGTTCAGCACGTCGCCGCCCGGCGCGTCGACGACGAGAAAGCCCGCGCGCGGGTCGGCGGCGAGGTTGCGCGTGTGCTCGGCGAGGCCGCTCACGAGGATCACGGGCCGATGATTCGGATCGGGTGCAAACGGCACGACCGTCGGATACGGAAAACCTTGCGGGTCGCGCGCGTGGGTCGCGAGCGTGCCGAGCGCGCAGCGGTGCAGCAGGTGCAGGGCAAGGGCTGGATCGATGTTCACGGTGACTCCTGCGGTCGGAAGGACTGGGCGGCAAGGATGACGAAGGCGCGCAGCATGGGCAAGCTTCGGCGCACGCCGCCTGCGCATCGATGTTACCCGCGGCGGCGGCGGGCCGGGCATCGGCCGGATGGCTGATGCGGGGCACGCAGGTGGCGCAGGTGCCGCAGGTCGCGCAGCCGGAGACCGAGATCAGCCGAATGGCCAGCACGCCGGCAAAACCGTAAGCGATTCGATAGAATCGGACGAATCCGATGGGCGCGACGCGCCCGCATCTCGTCAATTCAAGCGAGTTCCATGTCCGAGTCCTCCTCCCGATCGTCGTCCGACTTCGCCGCGCCGCCCGACGCGCATCGCACGCTGGCGTTGCCGGTCCGGCAGCGCGCCCGCACGGCCACGATGGCGCTGTTCTTCGTCGCCGGCATGATGTACGCGTCGTGGGGCGTGCATGTGCCGACCGCGCGCGACAAGTTCGCGCTGAGCCCCGGCCTGCTGTCGATCGCGCTGTTCGCGGTCGCGGGCGGCTCGATCGCCGCGATGCTGACGATCGCGCGCTGGATCGCGCGGGTCGGCTCGCGCACCGCGTGCCTCGTCGGCGGCCTCGTGATGTCCGCGTGCGCGGCGCTGATCCTCGTCGTGCCCGACTACTGGATGCTGCTCGGCGTGCTCGCGCTGTTCGGCTTCTCGATGGCGACGCTCGACGTCGCGATGAACGCCGAGGCCAGCGCGGTCGAGATCGCGCTCGGCAAGCCGATCATGTCGTCGCTGCACGGTATGTTCAGCATCGGCGGGATGTCGGGGGCGGCAGCCGGCGGCGCGCTGCTGTCGGCCGGCATGGCGCCGGCCGTGCATCTCGCGCTCGCGGCAGCCATCAACGCGGCGGTGCTGCTGGCCGCGATCCCGGCCGTCCTCCCGCACGTCCCGCATCACGAGCACGCGCACGGCGGCGGCAACCGCTGGCGCTCGGCCGCGCTGTGGATGCTCGGCGGCATCGCGTTGCTTGCGCTGATCGCCGAAGGCGCGATGTACGACTGGGCGACGGTCTACATGCGCGACGTCGTCGCGGCGAGCCCCGCGCTCGCGAGCGCCGCCTACGCGGCGTTCTCCGGCGGAATGGCGATCGCGCGTTTCGCGGGCGACGCGGTGCGCGCGCGGTTCGGCGCGCCGCAGCTCGTATTCGCGAGCGCGTCGCTCGCGTGCGCCGGGATGATCGGCGCGCTGCTGCTGCCGAACCCGATCGCCGTGCTGACGGGTTTCACGCTGATGGGCCTCGGCCTCGCGAACATGATGCCCGTGCTGTTCGCCGCCGCCGCGCGCGTGAAAGGCATCCACGCGGCCGAAGGTCTCGCGCACGTGGCCGGGCTCGCGTACTTCGGACTGCTGTTCGGTCCGGTCGTGATCGGCGCGGTCGCGCAAACCGCGAACCTGACGGTCGGCCTGGCGGTCGTCGCGCTGTGCGCGGCGCTCGTTGCGGTGATCGCGCCGAAGGTGCTCGCGCATCTGAAGATCTGAGCGCACGGGGCACGGGCGCGGAGCACACCACCCGCCGCGAGCCCGCCAAAAAGAAAGCGCGCCCGCGTTGCCGCGGGCGCGCCTTCACCCCTTCTGTCGACCGCTTGTCAGCTTACATCTTCACTTCGTCGAGCAGCGTCTTCTTGCCGCTCTTGTAGTTGTACAGCGAGATCACGCCGTGCCGCAGGTCGCCCTTCGAATCGAAGGTCGTCGTGCCGATCACGCCCGTGTAGTTCGTCGCCGGCATGGCCGCGAGGATCTTCGCCGGGTCCGTCGAGTTCGCGCGCTTCATCGCGTCGGCGATGATGTACACGGCGTCATACGTGAACGGCGCGTAGATCTGGATCGGCTGGCCGAAACGCTTCTCGTACTTCGCCTTGAACGCGCCGCCGCCCGGCATCTTCTCGAGCGATGCACCCGCTTCCGAGCACACGACGTTGTCGGTCGCGTCGCCGGCCAGGTCGGCCAGCTTCTCCGTACACACGCCGTCGCCCGCGAAGATCTTCGCGCGCAGGCCGAGCTGCTTCGCCTGTTTCGCGAACGGGCCGCCGGTGGCATCCATGCCGCCGTACATGATCGCGTCCGGATTCTCGCCCTTGATCTTGGTCAGAATCGCGCGGAAGTCGACCGCCTTGTCGTTGGTCGCATCGTGCGACATCACCTTCAGGCCGAGCGCCTTCGCCTTCTTCTCGAACTCGTTCGCGAGACCCTGGCCGTATGCGGTCGAATCGTCGACCACCGCGACGCTCTTGATACCCTTCGAGTGCGCGTAGTTCGCGAGTGCCGGGCCCTGCTGCGCATCGGTCGCCACCACGCGGTACGTGGTCTTGAAGCCTTGCTGCGTGTAAGCCGGGTTGGTCGCCGACGGCGAGATCTGCACGATGCCCGCATCGCTGTAGATCTTCGAGGCCGGGATCGACGTGCCCGAGTTCAGGTGGCCGACCACCGCGACGACCTTGTCGTCGACGAGCTTCTGCGCAACCTGCGTGGCCTGGCGCGGGTCGGCCGCGTCATCCTGCGCATCGAGTTGCAGCGTGATTTTCTGGCCGCCGACCGTGAGACCCTTGGCGTTGATCTCCTCGACTGCGAGACGTGCACCGTTTTCGTTGTCCTTCCCCAGGTGTGCAATGCCGCCCGTCAAGGGCGCGACGTGGCCGATCTTGACGACTTGATCGGCGGCCGCGTTGCTTGCAGCTGCAACGCACAGCATCGCCGCGGCGGTGATCGGCAGCAGCTTTTGCATCTTGATATTCATGTAAGTCTCCAGTTTCGGTCCCAATAAAACGCCATCGCCCGGTGCCCCGCTGCCATCCCTGTGTTTGCATCACTGGACGATTCGCCGGTTGCATCGTTCATGCACTTGGCATCAAGCACGTGAAGACAGTCGCTTTTAGCGGCTCCCCGTCCGTACTTGCGCGCAAGTGTAGGTGATCAAATTAATTTGTGGGACTTTTTTGGGGTAGTGGTAACACTACCGATACGGTGCTTTGGAATGACTGCTCGAATATCGCCGCAAGCCCCGCCCGATAAGGGTTTCCGCTAATTACGGACGGCCGGAGGGAAGGTCGATTTAAAGCATTCCCGTGTCATTTCGATTCGGTATTTTGTGCACGGGATCATTGAATGAAACGCGCGTGACAGCACGCGCGTTTCTTCACGTGGCAGACGCGCCGACACGAAGCGGTCACACGGGCGGCGACGCCGCGTTCATGCGACGATTGCGCGCCATTCGGCGTCGAGCGCGTCGACGAGTTGCGACGTCGTCAGCGCGGCATCGCGCCGCCGCGCGAGCGGCGCGCCCTGCCCGGCCCACAGCGACAGGTAGTCGCCGTCGTTCGCGCGCGCGGCGGCCTGGCGCAGCGGCTGCGTCAGCGCGTTCTGCACCGGATACGGTGCGGCATCGGCCACGCGTTCGCCGAGCCGCGCCATCAGCGTGTTGCGCAATCCGCGCGCGTGACGCCCGGTGATCGCGCGCGTGACCTGCGTCGACGTATCGGCGCTCGCAAGCAGCCGCGCCTTCCAGTCCGCCGCGATCGCACTTTCCGCGCACGTCAGGAACGCGGTGCCGAGTTGCGCGGCCTGCGCGCCGAGCGCGAGCGCGGCGGCGATCCCGCGGCCGTCCATGATGCCGCCCGCGGCGAGCACGGGCAGGCCGGTCGCGTCGACGAGCTGCGGCACCAGCGCGAGCGTGCCGATCAGCGCATCGTCGGCCGAGCCGATGAAGGTGCCGCGATGGCCGCCGGCTTCGGCGCCCTGCGCGGACAGCGCGTCGGCGCCGGCCGCCTGCCATGCGAGCCCTTCGGCGACGTGCGTCGCGGTGCCGATCACGTAGGTGCCGGCCGCCTTCAGGCGCGCGACGTCGGCCGCGTCGAGCACGCCGAACGTGAAGCTCGCGACCGGCACCCGCAGCGCGACGAGCGCATCGAGTTGCGCGCGGAAGTCGGGGGCGTAGCGCGCGGGCGCGGTGCCGGGCGGCAGCCCGAGCGCCGCGTTCAGCGGATCGATCGCGGCGAGCGCGCGGGCGACGCTCGCCGCATCGGGCGCGACCTCGGACAACACGAACAGGTTCACGGCGAACGGCCGCGCGGTCGCCGCGCGAATCGCGTCGACTTCGGTCGCGAGGCGCGCCGGCTCGAACGCGCCGGCGCCGAGGCTGCCGAGCGCGCCAGCATTGGACGCGGCCGCGACCATCGCGGCCGTGGTGGCGCCGACCATCGGCGCCTGCACGAGCGGCAGGCGCAGGCCGAAGCGTTCGGCAAACGGGGTGGAAAATGCACGGGCGGACATGGCGAATCCTTCGATGACGATGCGCGAAAGCGCTTTGTAAAAGCCGACACATCGACTCTAGCGAAGCCCCGCAGCGCCGAAAAATGAATAATCGAGATCGAAACGATCGCTGCACGAGAAGCGGGTTCGGGGGCGCGGCCGCGACCAGCGCTAACACCCGGCACGCACGCGCCTGCACCCGCTGCAGCGCCACAGGATTGGTGGCACACTAGGCCGCCCCTTTTTTCCATCCGCGGCGCGCCCGTCGCGCGCCCGTTCGCCAGGAGTTCAAACGTGACTGCCCAATGGATCGACATCCCGACCGGTAACGACAGCTTCGGCGGCTATCTCGCGCTGCCCAAGCGCGGCAAGGGCCCCGCCGTCATCATCATCCAGGAGATCTTCGGCGTGAACGCGCACATCCGCGCGGTCGCCGACCAGTACGCGGCCGACGGCTTCGTCGCGCTCGCGCCGGACGTGTTCTGGCGCACGCAGCCGCGCGTCGAGCTGACCTACGAAGGCGCCGATCGCGACAAAGGCATCGAGCTGATGAAGAAGACCGACGTCGGCCTCGCGGTCGCGGACATCGGCGCGGCCGCCGATGCATTGCGCGCCCGCCCCGAGGTCGCCGGCAAGCTCGCCGCGATCGGCTACTGCTTCGGTGGCCAGATCGCGTACCGCGCGGCCGCGACGGGCAAGGTCGATGCGGCGGTCGCCTATTACGGCGGCGGCATCCAGAACGCGCTCGACCTCGCCGGCAAGGTCACGCAGCCGATCCTGTTCCACTACGCGGAGAACGACCACGGGATCCCGCTCGACGCCGTCGAACAGGTGAAGGGGGCGTTCGCGGGCCGCCACAACGCATCGTTCCACGTGTACCCGGGCGCCGAGCACGGCTTCAACTGCACGGACCGCGCGTCCTACAACCAGCGCGCGTCGGCCCTCGCGCACGGCCGCACGCTGACGTTCCTCGCCGAGCAGCTGTAACGCGGCCGGTAACGGGCCCGGCACGCCGGGCCCGCGTTATCCTCCTTTCATCGCCACAGGTCACAACGGGGGTGACTGCGATGCACTCGGACTACTTGGCGCATGACGCGATCGGCCTCGCCGCACTCGTGCGCGAACGCAAGGCGAGCCCGCGCGAGCTGCTCGACGCCGCGATCGGCCAGGCCGAAGCGGTGAACGGCGCGGTCAACGCGATCGTGCTGCAGGACTACGACGCCGCGCGCAAGCGCACGGAGTCGGCCGTCGACGCCGGCGCCGACGCGCCGTTCGCGGGCGTCCCGTATCTCGTGAAGGATCTCGGCGCGGCGGTCGCCGGGCTGCCGCTGTCGATGGGCAGCCGGCACTACCGCTACTTCGTGCCCGCCGACGATTCGCCGCTGATCGCGCGCAGCCGCGCGGCGGGGCTCAACATATTCGGCAAGACCAACACGTCGGAAATCGGCCAGATGCCGTACACCGAACCGGAGCTGTTCGGCCCGTGCCGCAATCCGTGGAATCTCGATCACACGCCCGGCGGCTCGAGCGGCGGCGCGGCAGCCGCCGTCGCGGCCGGCATCGTGCCGCTCGCGCATGCGTCCGACGGCGGCGGCTCGATCCGGATCCCCGCGTCGTGCTGCGGGCTGTTCGGGCTGAAGCCGAGCCGCAACCCGGTGCTGGTCGACCTGCCGTCGAACGGTGAGCTGGTGGTCCAGCATGCGGTGTCGCGCAGCGTGCGCGACAGCGCGCTGCTGCTCGACGTGACGACCGGCCAGACGCTGCCGCCCGGCGCGCCCGGCACCTTTCTCGGCGAGCTCGACACGCCGCCCGGCCCGCTGCGGATCGGCCTCGTCACCGACCCGATGCTCGCCCCGGCGCTCGACGACGACACTCGCGCGGCGCTCGACGACGCGGCCGCGCTCGCCGAATCGCTCGGCCATCACGTCGAACCGGCGACGCTGCACATCGACTATGCGCGCGCGGCCGAGACCTTTCTCACGCTGTGGGCGACGATCGCCGAGGAGATGGTGCTCGGCGCGCGCACGATCACCGGACGCACGCCGAAGCGCGCCGAATTCGAACCGGCGACGTGGGCGATGGCCGTGATCGGCCGGCGCATCGCCCGCGCGCGGTTGCAGGACGTGCTCGAATGGCAGCGCCAGCTCACCGTGCAGGTCGCGGGCCTCGTGTCGCGCTACGACGTGGTCCTGTGCGCGACGCTCGCGGGGCCGCCGGTGAGGATCGGCGCGTTGCAGCCGACGCCGTTCGAAGCCGCGCAGATGAAGCTGCTCGGCGCGCTGCCGGTGAAGCCGCTGCTGCGGGAAATGCTGGCGAAGACATCGGAGAAGGCGTTCGCGTGGGCCGGCTGCACCGAGCTGTTCAACCTGACGGGCCAGCCGGCGATGTCGGTGCCGCTCTACTGGAATGCGCGCGGGCTGCCGATCGGCGTGCAGTTCGTCGCGCGCCATACCGACGATGCGTTGCTGCTGAAGCTCGCACGCCAGCTCGAACAGGCGCGGCCGTGGTTCGACCGGCGCCCGCCGTTGATGCAGGCGCAGCGCTGACGCAAGCGCCATCGCCATCGCCATCGCCACCGCCACTGCGCTCGGCCGACGATGAAAAAAAACCCGCCGGTTTTGGCCGGCGGGGTTTCATCGCATGCAACCGCGCGATGGTGCTTACATCGCGAGCCGTTCGCAGATGGTCCGCGTCGCGGACGCCGTGTTCAGCGTATAGAAGTGCAGCCCAGGCACGCCCGCGTCGATCAGGCGCTGGCACAGGCTCGTGACGACGTCCGCGCCGAACGCGCGGATCGCGTCGCGATCGTCGCCGAAGCTCTCGAGCCGGCGCGCGACCCAGCGCGGCACTTCCGCGCCGCACATTTCCGAGAAGCGCATCAGTTGCGTGAAGTTCGTGATCGGCATGATGCCCGGCACGATCGGCACGTCCACACCCAGCTTGCGCGCATCGTCGACGAAGCGGAAATACGCGTCGGCGTTGAAGAAGTACTGCGTGATCGCGGAATTCGCGCCGGCCTTCACCTTGCGCGCGAAATTCTCGAGATCGGCTTTCGGCGAACGCGCTTGCGGGTGGTACTCCGGATAGCCGGCGACTTCGATGTGGAACCAGTCGCCATGCTCGGCGCGGATGAAGCTGACGAGTTCCGACGCATAGCGCAGCTCGCCGACCGCGCCCATCCCCGACGGCAGGTCGCCGCGCAGCGCGACGATGTGGCGGATGCCGTGCGAGCGGTACTGGTCGAGGATCGCGCGCAGGTCGGCGCGCGACGAGCCGATGCACGACAGGTGCGGCGCGGCTTCGAGGCCGTCCTTCTGCATGTCGAGCACGGTATCGAGCGTGCCCTGCTGCGTCGAGCCGCCGGCGCCGAACGTCACGGAGACGAATTTCGGCTTCAGCGGCAGCAGCTGCGCACGCGTGGCGCGCAGCTTCTCGACGCCTTCCGCCGTCTTCGGCGGGAAGAATTCAAACGAGAGTTCGATCGGTTTCATGATTCGCAAGAGTGGGCCCGGCCGTCAGCCGATGTCGCGCTGCCCGAAGATCAGCGCGGACAGCAGCCACGACACGATGCTGTACAGGATCGAACCGAAGAACGCGGACCAGAACCCCGACACCTCGAACCCCTTGAGCAGCGACGACGCGAACCAGAAGCACAGCGCGTTCACGACGAGGATGAACACCCCGAGCGTGACGATCGTGACGGGCAGCGTCAGCAGGATCAGCACCGGACGGATCACCGTGTTGATCAGGCCGAGCACGACCGCGATGATCAGCGCGGTGCCGAAGCTCTTGATGTGGATCGACGGCACGAGGTACGTGATGATCAGCAGCGCGAGGGCGTTGATGACCCAGGTGAGGATGACGCTCATGGAGGGCTCCGGTTCGGTTGTCGATCTGTACGGCCAGTGGCCGCCGCCGGCCGCCCCGCGTGCCCGCGGGCACGGCGCGACGGCCGGCGATCCGGCACCATGCCGCGATGCCGCGCACGCCCGCAGCGGGGCGCGCGCGGCACGGCGGCGGCGCATCAGTAGCGGTAGTGGTTCGGCTTGAACGGGCCGTCCTTCTGCACGCCGATGTACGAAGCCTGCTCGTCCGTCAGCACGGACAGGTTCGCGCCGATGCGCGCGAGGTGCAGGCGCGCGACCTTTTCATCGAGATGCTTCGGCAGCACGTACACCTTGTTCTCGTACTCGGCGCCGCGCACGAACAGCTCGATCTGCGCGAGCGTCTGGTTCGCGAACGAGTTCGACATCACGAACGACGGGTGGCCGGTCGCGCAGCCAAGGTTCACGAGGCGGCCTTCGGCCAGCAGGATCACGCGCTTGCCGTCCGGGAAGATGATGTGGTCGACCTGCGGCTTGATGTTTTCCCACTGGTACTGGCGGGTCGACGCAACGTCGATTTCCGAGTCGAAGTGACCGATGTTGCAGACGATCGCGTTGTGGCGCATCGCCTTCATGTGATCGTGGTTGATCACGTGGTAGTTGCCGGTCGCCGTCACGAAGATGTCGGCCTTGTCGGCCGCGTATTCCATCGTCACGACGCGGTAGCCTTCCATCGCCGCCTGCAGCGCGCAGATCGGATCGATTTCGGTGATCCACACGGTCGCGCCGAGGCCGCGCAGCGACTGCGCGCAGCCCTTGCCCACGTCGCCGTATCCCGCGACGACCGCGACCTTGCCCGCGATCATCACGTCGGTCGCGCGCTTGATGCCGTCGACGAGCGATTCACGGCAGCCGTACAGGTTGTCGAACTTCGACTTCGTGACCGAGTCGTTCACGTTGAACGCCGGGAACGGCAGGCGGCCGTCCTTTTCCATCTGGTACAGGCGGTGCACGCCGGTCGTGGTTTCTTCGGTCACGCCCTTGATGTGCGCGAGGCGCGTCGAGTACCAGGTCGGGTCGGCGTCGAGGTGCTTCGCGATCGACTTGTACAGCGCGACTTCTTCCTCGTTGGTCGGCTTCGCGATCACCGAACGGTCCTTCTCGGCCTTCGCGCCGAGGATCAGCAGCAGCGTTGCGTCGCCGCCGTCGTCCAGGATCATGTTCGCGAATTCGCCGTTCGGCCATTCGAAGATGCGGTGCGAGAACTCCCAGTATTCGTCGAGCGACTCGCCCTTGAACGCGAACACCGGCGTGCCGGCTTCTACGATCGCGGCAGCGGCGTGATCCTGGGTCGAGAAAATGTTGCACGACGCCCAGCGGACATCGGCGCCGAGCGCCTTCAGCGTCTCGATCAGCACGCCGGTCTGGATCGTCATGTGCAGCGAGCCCGCGATGCGCGCGCCCTTCAGCGGCTGCTGCGCCTTGTATTCGTCGCGGATCTGCACGAGGCCGGGCATTTCGGTCTCGGCGATGTTCAGTTCCTTGCGGCCCCAGCCGGCAAGCGCCATGTCGGCGACGACGTAATCCTTGGAAGCTTGCGAATCGATAATGGCGTTCATCACGCCCTCCTTTCTAAAAAAGTTCTAGAAATTGGTGACGTGAGCGCCGTTCAGGAAGCGGGGCCGGCGCGAATCTCGCCGCACGGCTGCTTGGTGAAGCTTTCCGAGCCTGGCGGACGCAGAAGGTCCGTCGCAACGCTCCTCGGAAAACGGGAGGGATTGTAGCAAATCGCGACGAAAATTTCTTGTGTCGGACCGTTGGATGCCCTATGCGGCGACGCGCGGGCCGAAGCGCGCCCTTTTATTGAGACTGAGACGCGCGCGGGCGGATTGCGCGGCAATCGAGCGCACCGCCTTCGATGGAGGACCCGCCGGGGCGAATGACGAGCCGCCCCCCTGCCGTCCGGACGTTCAATTCTCCGCGCCGACCCACGCCTGTTCGCGCAACCGCGCGCGCAGGCGCGCGACGGCCTGGCTGTGCAGCTGGCACACGCGCGACTCGCTCACTTCGAGCACCGCGCCGATCTCGCGCAGGTTCAGCCCGCGCTCGTAGTACAGCGACATCAGCAGCTTCTCGCGCTCGGGCAGCCGGTCGATCGCGTCGACGAGCGCCTCGCGCAGGTGGTCGTCGAGCAGCGCCGACAACGGATCGGCGTGATCGACGCGATAGCGGTCGAGGAACGGCTCGTCGTCGGCCGCGCGATCGAAATCCTCGTAGTAGATGAGCTGGCTGCCGTGCAGGTCCTGCAGCATCCCCTGGTATTCGTCGAGCGGCATCTTCAGGTGCTCCGCGATCTCGGTCTCGCTCGCCGAGCGGCCGAGCTGCTGCTCGACCTGGTGCACCGCGTACTCGACCTCGCGCGACGTCTTGCGCAGGCTGCGCGGCAGCCAGTCGTTGCTGCGCAGCTCGTCGAGCATCGCGCCGCGGATGCGCTGCGTCGCGTAGGTCTCGAACTGCGCGCCCTGGTCTTCCTTGTAGCGGCCGGCCGCATCCATCAGCCCGATCATGCCGGCCTGGATCAGGTCGTCGAGGTCGACGCTCGCCGGCATCTTCGCGACGAGCTGCAGGCCCAGGCGCCGCACGAGCGGCGCATATTGCGCGAGCACGTCGGCCTGGGTCATCTTGCCTTGAGCGTTGTACATCATGGCTCTCTCCTTCCTCACGCGGCGTGGGCCGCTCCCGCCTCGTACGACGGCTTGCCGCCCGCATGCACGGCACGCCCCGCACCGGAGCTCGGGCGCATCGGCCAGTACAGCAAATCGGCGGCAATCTGCCGGTAATCGCGCGCGGCCGCCGACGACGGGAACGCGTCGACCACCGTATGCATCAGGTCGCGCGCATGCTCGGCGAGCGGATCGGCGCTAACGCAGCCGGCGTCGGCGATCGACACCGTCAGGTAGCGGCTCGCGACGCCCGCGAGGTTGTCGAAGGCGGTCCTGGCGTCGGCGTGGCTGCCGACGTGATTGGTCAGCACGCGGAACTGCGCGACCGCGTGCGCGAAATGCAGCCGCTTCATGCACGCGTACGCCTCGGTGATCGCCTGCGCGGCCACCCGCGTGACGATCAGCACGTCGTGCGCCTCGCGCGCGAGCGCGGAGAACGCGCCGTCCGCGCCGAGCTGCGCGTCGACCAGCACGATGTCGGCCTGGCCATCGATGAAGTCGCTCAACTGCGTGTCGCTGTAGCCATCGCGCGCGAACCCCGCGGCCGCGCACAGGCCGAACCCGGCGGCGACGCGCGTGCGCTCGCCGTCGCGCAGCCATGCGCCCGCCAGCGTCGCCGAGGCCGAATGCACGTCGGCACGCTCGTCGACGACGAGCACGTCCTTGCCGAGCGCGGCCAGCGCCGCCGCGACGTTCACGACGGTGGTCGTGCAGCCGACGCCCGCCGGCCCGCCCGTCACCGCGACGATGCGCGACGCGCGCCCGGCCAGCAGGCGCCGCAGCCCTTCTGCCTGGTCGATGATCCGTTTATCCAAATCGCACCTCGTGCAGATCGGCGGTGGAACGGGCGGTCAGTGCGGAAAGCAGCGTCGGCATGTCCTCGTCCTCGGGCACGAAGGGCGAACCGTCGCGCGGCACACAGAACGCGCTCTTCAGCAGGAATTTGGTCGACGCGACATACAGGTTCTCCGGCACCTTCTGGCCGGTCGACACGTAGTGAATGGGCAGCTTGTAGCGGATCACGGTGTCGAGCACGCCGCCGAGGTGGGTCGCCTCGTCGAGCTTCGTCAGGATGCAGCCGGCGAGGTCGGGATATTCGGCCGCGCTGCGGTAGGCCTGGACGACCTCGTTGAGCGTGTCGCCGTGGCTCGTCGCGTTGAGCAGCAGCAGGCGCTGCACCGGCGCGTTCGCGCCGTGCAGCATCGCAATCTGGTCGGACAGCGCGCGATCGCGCTGGCTCATGCCGATCGTGTCGATCAGCACGATGTGCTTGTTGCGCAGCTCGGACAGCGCGAGCTCGAGGTCGCCGGCATCCTTCACCGCGTGCACGGGCACGCCGAGGATCTTGCCGAAGATGCGCAGCTGCTCGTGGCCGCCGATCCGGTAGCTGTCGGTGGTCAGCAGTGCGACCTTGCTCGCGCCGAAGCGCATCACGCAGCGCGCCGCCAGCTTCGCGGTGGTGGTCGTCTTGCCGACGCCGGTCGGCCCCATCAGCGCGAACACGCCGCCGCGCTCCATCAGCGCATCTTCGTTCTCGAGCACCGGCAGGTTCGCCGCGAGCACCGACTGCGCCCATTCGGCGGCTTGCTCGAAGGTCTGCGCGCCGTCGCCGGACGGCAGGTTGTCGACCATCATGCGCACCAGCTGCGCGGAGAAGCCGGCCGAGAACAGGTGCCTGGTCAGCGCGCCGTGCACCGGGCTGCGGCGCTGGCGGTCGTGCCACATCAGGCTGTCGAACTGCTCTTCCATCATCCCGCGCATCGCGCCAAGCTCGTGCATCACCGTGTCGTTGACGATGCTCTCGATGCGCGCCTTCACCGCGTCGGCCACCGCGGCGGCCGCTTCGGCCGACAGGCGCGTGCGTTCGGCCGGCTTCGCGGCGTTCGTTTCATTCGTTTCGCTTGCGCGGACGGCGGCGGCCGCGGACGGGATCCGGCGTTCGGCGTTGCGCACGATGTCGCGCGCCCAGCCGGCCGGCGTCGCGGCTGCCGCGTCCTGCTGCATGCGGGCCGGAGCCGGCGCTTGCGGCGCGGCCGATGCCGCCTGCGCGCGGGCGATCAGCGCTTCGCGCTGCTGCGTCAGGCGCTTCGCGTGCTCGACGAGCCACGGTGCGGGTTCGGACGGTGCGGCCGGCGCGCCGACAGCGGCCGCGGGCGCAGCCGGCGACGGCGCTGCCGCGTCCGTTGCGTGTGCGTCAGCATCGAAGGCGGCCGGTTCCGCGGCCGGTTGCGTCGCTTCGGCGCTTGCGCCGAACACCGACGAGAACACGTCCGGCAGCCCGCCGTCGCCGGCTGCATACGGATTCATGGCCGGGCGCGCGAGCGCGGCGCCCGGGCGCGACACGATGCCGGGCACGGCCGCGGCCGGCACGGATTCCGGTGCGCGCGACGCGACGGTGCGCGGGCGGGCGGCCGCCGGCGGCGTGACCGCGGCGAGGTCCGAGTCGGCGAGTGCGACGATTTCGACGCTGCCGTCATCGAGCGTGCGGTTCGACAGCACGACGGCGTCGGCGCCCAGGGCCTCTCGCACGAGGCGAAGCGCGTCGCGGCTGGTCGCGCCAGTGAATTTGCGAATGTTCAAGCGGAACCCCCGATGACGTTAACGACTTTGATCGTGCGTGTGTCCGGCACTTCGGCATACGACAGCACTTTCAGTTGCGGCAGGCTGCGGCGCAGGAAACGCGCGAGCATCGCGCGCAGCGCGTGCTGCACCAGCAGCACGGGCGGCAGCCCGAGATTCTGTTGACGCAGCATCGCCTGTTGCGTGCCGGTCAGAAGGTTGTGCGCGAGGCCGGGCTCGAGGCCCGGGTTCGCGCCGGTGGCGAGCGCCTGCGACAGCACGCGCTCGAGATTCGAATCGAGGCCCATCACCTGCATCTCGCCCGCGCCCGGATACCACTGCTGCGTGATCGCGCGGCCGAGCGACAGCCGCACCGCGGCGGTGATCTCGTACGCGTCGCCGCGGCCGGCGTGTTCGGACACGGCCTCGAGGATCGTGCGCATGTCGCGGATCGGCACGCCTTCCTCGAGCAGGTTCTGCAGCACTTTCTGCAGGGTCGTGAGCGAGATCGTCTTCGGCACGAGGTCCTCGACGAGCGACGGCGCATCCTTGCCGGTGCGCTCGACCAGCGCCTGCACTTCCTGGCGGCCGAGCAGTTCGGCCGCGTGCTGGACGACGAGATGGTTCAGGTGCGTCGCGACGACGGTGCTCGCATCGACCACCGTGTAGCCGTACACCTGCGCCTGCTCGCGCATCGCGACGTCGATCCACACGGCCGGCAGCCCGAACGCCGGGTCCTGCGTCGCGGCGCCCGGCAGCGCGGCAGTCACCTGGCCCGGGTTGATCGCGAGCCACTGGCCGGGGAACACTTCGCCCGCGCCGATCTCCACGCCCTTCAGCGCGATCCGGTACGCGTTCGGCCGCAGCTCGAGGTTGTCGCGGATATGGATCACCGGCGGCAGGAAGCCGATTTCCTGCGCGAATTTCTTGCGGATGCTCTTGATGCGCTTGAGCAGTTCGCCGTCGCTGTTCTTGTCGACGAGCGGAATCAGCCGGTAGCCGACTTCGAGGCCGAGCGGGTCGATCAGCTGCACGTCGTCCCAGGTCGCCTCGTGGCTGTCGCCCGGCAACGCGGCGGGCGGCGCGACCTCGGTCACGTCGCCGGCGGCAAGGCGAGCGGCCGCGCGGCGGCTCTGCGTGCGGGCCAGCCAGATCGCGCCGGCGCCGAGCGCGAGGAACGCGAAGTGCGGCATGCCGGGGATCAGCCCCATCAGCACGATGATCGCGCCGGTGATGTTCAGCACGCGCGGGTTCGTGAACAGCTGGCCGGTGATCTGCGTGCCGATGTCCTCGTCGGTCGCCACGCGCGACACGATCACGCCGGCCGCCGTCGAGATCACGAGCGACGGGATCTGCGCGACTAGGCCGTCGCCGATCGTCAGCAGCGTGTAGTTGGTGCCGGCCGCCGCGAAGCTCATGTCGTGCTGCACCATCCCGACGATCAGCCCGCCGATCACGTTGATCGCCATGATGATCAGGCCCGCGATCGCGTCGCCGCGCACGAACTTCGACGCGCCGTCCATCGACCCGTAGAACTCGGCCTCCTGCGACACGGCCAGGCGGCGCTTGCGTGCCTGCTCCTCGTTGATGAGGCCCGCGTTCAGGTCGGCGTCGATCGCCATCTGCTTGCCGGGCATCGCGTCGAGCGTGAAGCGCGCGGACACTTCGGCGATCCGCCCCGCGCCCTTCGTGATCACCATGAAGTTGATGATCATCAGGATCACGAACACGACGATGCCGACCGCGAAGTTGCCGCCGACGAGGAAGTGGCCGAACGCCTCGATCACCTGGCCGGCCGCGTCGGGGCCGGTGTGGCCCTCGAGCAGCACGACGCGCGTCGACGCGACGTTCAGCGACAGGCGCAACAGCGTCGAGAACAGCAGCACGCTCGGGAACGCCGCGAAGTCGAGCGGCTTCATCGTGTACATGCTGACGAGCAGCACCATCACCGACAGCGCGATGTTGAAGGTGAACAGCAGATCCAGCAGCAGCGGCGGCAGCGGCAGGATCATCATCCCCAGGATCATGCAGATGAGGATCGGGCCCGCGAGCCCGCGCAGGTTGGCGCCCGCGAACGGGTTCGCGCGTTTGGCGAACAGGCCGGTGGTCGGGGTGCTCATGCTGCGTTCCCTTGCGTGCCGAGCGTGTCCTCGGCTTCCTCACGCGCGTCGTCGGCCGATACCGACGTCCCCTTGTCGAGGTCGGCCGGCACGTCGAGATCGACCGGCGCGGCCGGGAAGGCGCCGCCTTCCGAGCGGAAGCGCCGCAGCTGGTACACCCACGCGAGCACCTCGGCGACGGCCGAGTACAGCGAGCCGGGAATCTCGCGGTCGATTTCGACGTTGTGATACAGCGCACGCGCGAGCGGCGGCGCTTCGAGCAGCGGCACGTTGTGCTCGGCCGCGAGTTCGCGGATGCGCGCGGCGACGAGGTTCACGCCCTTCGCGACGACCTTCGGCGCGCGCATCTCGCCGTCCGTGTACTGCAGCGCGACGGCGAAGTGCGTCGGGTTCGTGACGACCACGTCGGCCTTCGGCACGGCGGCCATCATCCGGCGCCGCGCGATCGCACGCTGCTGCTGGCGGATGCGGCCCTTCACGTGCGGATCGCCCTCGTTCTCGCGATGCTCGCGCTTCACTTCTTCCTTCGTCATGCGCAACTTCTTGTTGTACTGCCAGATTTGGTAAGGCACGTCGAGCGCGGCGACCACCAGCATTCCGGCGACCGTCGTGCCGCAGCACACGGCGACCAGATGCATCGCATCGGCAACCGCCGAGCCGAGCGGCTGGGTCGCGAGACCGAGCAGCTCGTCCTTGCTGCGCCAGATCGCGATGCCGCCGATCCCGCCGACGACCAGCGTCTTCGCGAGCGACATCCCGAGCTGGATCGGCCCCTGGATCGAGAAGATGCGGCCGAGGCCCGAGATCGGGTTCAGGCGGTCGAACTTCAGCTCGAAGGTCTTCTGCGAGATCAGCCAGCCGCCGAGCGCCATCGGCGCGAGCAGCGCGGCAAGGCCGGTGAGCGCGAGGATCGGCAGCAGCGCGGCGAGCCCTTCGATGCTCGCGCTGCCGGCCGCCGACAGCATCCGGTGCGTGTCGAACGCGGTGGCGCGATCGAACGCGAACGCGCCGCGCAGCATGGCCTGGAGATGGGCGCCCGACGGAGCCGCGAGCAGCCACGCGCCGTAGAAGCCGGCCGCGAGCAGCGCGAACGAAGCCAGCTCGCGCGAACGCGCGACCTGCCCCTCCTCGCGCGCCTTTTCGCGGCGCCTCGGAGTGGCGGCTTCGGTTCTGTCGAGATCGCTCTCGTCTGCCACGGGGCCTCCAGTCGGGTACGGCGAAATGCCGCTTTCCAGTGACACCGATTATTCATGCGCGGGTCAAACGCCGATCGGTCGAGCAAAGCCGGGAAAGGGGGGTATTTCGGGGAATCGGGCAAGCCGGTGCGGGGGGAGGCTGCGTGGGGTGTGGCGGGCCGAGGATCGTGGGGGAAACGCGTGTGCGAGGGGTGTGGTGAAGCGGAGGAGGTGGTGAGGCGGTGAACTATCGGCCCGCCCCCGACGCGACGGCCGCGCGTCGGGGCAGGCAACGCTCAGATCGCCGGAATCGGATCCGTGCCGAAACGGTTCGGCCCGTTCGTGCCGCGCGAGCACATCCACACGAGCAGCAGGATCCCGCCGATGAGCGGAATGAACGCGATCAGCAGAAACCAGCCGGAGCGGCCCGTATCGTGCAGCCGGCGCACGGTGACCGCGAGGCTCGGCAGCACCAGCGCGAGCGACACGACCAGCGCGACGATCGCCAGCAGCAGCGGAATCGCGCCGCTTTCGCGGCCGGCGGCGGCGAGCAACTGGCAGGCGATCGACACGACGCCGGTGAGCAGCGCGAAATACCAGTATTCGGCGCGGCGTGCGCGGCCTTCGAATTTCGCATACTGATTGAATACGGAACGAATGGCTTCGGTGAAATTCATCTTATTGCCCTCCTGTTTTTAATCGACGACCCCGGAAACAACGGGGGCATTATAAGTTTGAATTTCCACACGTCGCATCTCTTTTCGCGTTCCGATCGCCGTGGTGACGCGTTCATGGCGCCGGAGCGGCCACAGCAACGGCGCGCCGGATCGCCGAGTGCATGTCACGCCATTTTTATGATCGCAACGCCCCGACAAAAATATCAGCGGGATATTCCAGGAATTAATTACGCCAGGATGAAACGGATCACGATCGATAATCGAACCGGTCAGATCGCGACCGATTTACCGGCCGGCCGGGAATCGCTTCGTGCGTCGCATGCCCGCATCGAAAATACCGCCTCCCGGCCGGCATTCGCGCTAGCCGGCCGCCGCCTGCTGCAGCGCATCGAGATCGAGCTTCTTCATCTTTATCACCTGCGCCATCACGCGTTCGGCACGCGCCGGGTCGCCCGTCATCAGCTCGGCCATCTGCACGGGCACCACCTGCCACGACACGCCGAAGCGGTCGCGCAGCCAGCCGCACTGCTGCGCGCGCTCGTCGCCGCCTTCCGCCAGCGCCGCCCAGTAGCGGTCGATCTCCTGCTGGTCGCGGCAATTGACGACGAACGACACGGCCGGCGTGAGCGGAAACACCGGCCCGCCGTTGAGCGCGAGAAACGCCTGCCCGTCGAGTTCGAACGACACCGTCATCACCGTGCCCTCGGCCTGGCCCGACGCCTGCGCGCCGGATTTGCCGTACCGGGCGACGTGCAGGATGCGCGCGTCGTCGAACACCGACACGTAGAAGCGGGCGGCCGCCTCCGCGTCCTGGTCGAACCACAGAAACGGCGTGATGCGTTGAATGCGCTGACTCATGGCGCTGTCTCCTCGATGTCGTGCCGGCACCGGTGCCGGTCTTATATCGTAGGCGCTATGCCGGCGTGGCGCGGCCGCCCGGTACGTAGTCCGCCCGCCGCGGCCGCCGCCATCGGCGGAATAAAAAAGGGGGCGATCGCTCGCCCCCTCTTGCTGCCGTTCGTGCGCGCTCAGAACGCGACGTAAGGCTGCTGCCCGCCGGTCGACGTCCTGTCCATCCCGAAGTAGATCGTCTTGCCGTAGAAGTGCGGCATGCCGAGATCGAGCCAGCCGGACATGCCGAACGGGCCGGCGATGTCGTTGAACGCGAACGTCGACGCGTTTGCGAACACCGCATCGGCGTTCACGACGGGCATCGACACGCCGCCCGACGCACCGTTCCTGCCGGTCAGCGTCGCCGTATAGGTGGTCGACGAGGTCGGGCAATAGAACTGCGTATTGGTCGAGCACTTCCTCTGCGACGAATCGTCGAAGAAGTACGCGTTCGACCCCGTATCGAAGAACGCGGTCGCGCTGCTGCCGAGGAACGTCGCGCTGACGTCGCCCGTCGTCGTCGACGTCAACACCGTCGACGCCCCGAGCGCGTTGTTGCTCTGCGTGCCGATCCCGAATGTCAGCAGGCCCGTCGCGCTGCCCTGCCCGCTGTTCGAGATGTTCGGCATCTGCACGATCACGCCGTTGTTGTCGGTCGCGAAGCGATGGACCGGGTTGGCCACCTGCTGCGCCACCGGCACCAGCGCCACCGTGCAGCTCGAATTGCCGTTCGGGCACGCGTAGTAGTTGTTGGACGTCGCCGACGTCGATGTCGCGCAGGCCGTGCCGCAATCGACCGGCGCCGGCCCGATGCCGAGGATGCCGTTCGCGCCGAGGTCGCGCGCCGTGTTGGCCGACGTCCGGGCGCCGTTGTTCGAGCATGAACTCGGCACATTGGTCGTGCCGAGATCGCCGATGATCTGCACCGGCAGCGAACCTGCCTGCTCGGTACCGATCGACAGGTCGACGGTACGCACCGAGCCCCATGTGAAGCTCGACACGAACTTGCCGCACTCGGCGACCGGCGCGCCGCCGCTCGTCGTCTGCGGCAGGTTGTTCAACACGCCCGACGACAACGCACTGCTGACCAGCCGCAACCCGTACGACGCGGTGTCGACCAACACGTTGTTGACCACCTGGCAGTTCGACGTGCCCGGCGCGCAGATCTTCACGTTGACGGTCGGGATGTTGATCACTTGCGCGACGCCGCTGCTGACCGTGATCACGGCCGTGTTCGCGGTATTGCCGTCCGATACGTTGCCGCCGCCGCTACCGCCGTTGTTGTCGTCGCCGCCGCCGCATGCGCTCACGAGCATGGCCGTGGCAGCCGCCAGGCCCAGCACGCCGACCCAGCGCTTGAAGGTACGAGGAATTCTCAAGATCGCTCTCCCGCTGTCACTGGATGTCGGTGCCGGACAGGCCGGCAGGCAGCGCGGCCGGCAGCCACGCCTGGCCCGCGAAGGCGCCCATGTGGCCGCCGGTGCGGATCACGAGCCCGCTCGTATCGACGGACACGGGCGCGCGCCAGCCGCGCGCCGCATGTGCGGCCTGGACGCCGGCGGTGTATTGCGGGAAATAGCTGCCGAGCAGCGACGCGAGGTCCGGCATGCTCGGCCCGCGCCAGGCGAGGCCGAACACGGTGCCGGCGGCGCTCGTGTATTCGTGGATGACGGTGCCCGATCCGAGCGTGATCTCGCGGACGGTGTAGGCGGCCGTGCTCGCCTGCGCGCCGTCGGCCGAGCGCATCGCGCGCTGCATCGCGCGCACGGTGGCGGCGTGATCGTCCGCCGGCGGCGACATCGGCGCGCCGCCCAGTTCGGCATGTGCGTGGACGCTCCACAGCACACCCATTGCAGCCGTCGCGTGCGCGGCGGCCCAGCCCAAGCGTTTCAGCTTCACGTTCCCCCCCAAAGGGACTGGCTTCGTTGCCGGCGGGCCCCCATCAGGCTCGGCGCCACCGGCCAACATATGAAAGTCGTAAAAATGACGCGTCGTTACTGCTGACGCGTAGTATGCCTGCGGAGTGTGCCGGAGTGTCAAATCGTCGCGGCACGAAGGGCACGAATGGCACGACGAGCGCAACGGCCCGTTCCCGGCCGGTGGGGGGAAACCGGCGAGAGCCATGCGCGTCGGGCCGCTCCGCGACAGGAAGCGGCGCCGATGCGATGAGAAGCCGCGGGGCCGCCTCAGAAGCCGAGGCTTGCGAGCAGGTCGTCGACCTGCCCCTGGTCCTGCACGACGTCTGACTTGCCTTCCGGCGCGATCTGCGGCCCGTTCAGCAGCGACTCGGGGCTGCCGGTCGCGCTGATCTGCTCGGCCGCGAGCGCGGCGGCGGTCGCCGCGAACTGCTCGCGCCGCTCGGGCGCGATGTTCTCGACGAGCACGGTGAGCAGCTGCTGCTCGATCAGGTAGACCATGTCCATGATCTTCTTGATCACCTGCCCGGTCAGGTCCTGGAAGTCCTGCGCGAGCATGATCTCCAGCAGCTGCGCGCTGGTCGCCGACGTCGCGTCGGGCAGCGCGTGCAGGAACGTGCGCGTGTCGTCCATCAGCTCGCGCACTTCCGCGTGCTCGATCGGGGCCGCGTACCACTGGGTCCAGCGCGCGTCGAGCGCCTCGGCCTCGTTCTGGATGCGCTCCTGCACCGGCTTCGCGATCTCGATCGCGTTCAGCACGCGCTCGGCCGCCTGCTCGGTCATCGTCGCGACGTAGCGCAGCCGGTCGCGCGCATCGGGCACGGCTTCCGCCGCGCGCTCGACGTGCTTGTCGAGCCCCAGTTCGCGCATCGAGTCGCGCAGCGCGCGCGTGACCTGGCCGATGCGCGCGAGGATCCGGTCGCTCGCGAAATCGGCGCCTTCGGCGTGGCTGTCGGCGCTGAACGCCGCGCTGGCGAGCGCTGCATGGATCGGCTGGTTCACGTCAGCTCCCGGCCTTCGCCATCTTGTCGATGATCTTGTTCAGCTTCTCGTCGAGCGTCGCGGCCGTGAACGGCTTCACGACATAGCCGCTCGCGCCCGCCTGCGCGGCCGCGATGATGTTCTCCTTCTTCGACTCGGCCGTGACCATCAGCACCGGCAGGTGCGTGAGCGTCGCGTCCGCGCGGATTTCCTTCAGCATCGCGAGGCCGTCGAGGTTCGGCATGTTCCAGTCGGAGATCACGAAGTCGAAGCCGCCGCCGCGCAGCCGCGCGAGGCCGGCCGCGCCGTCCTCGGCTTCGTCGACGTTCGTGTAGCCCAGTTCCTTGAGCAGGTTGCGGACGATCCGGCGCATCGTCGGGAAATCGTCCACCACCAGGATTTTCATGCTCTTGTCCATCGTCGTTCCTTTGCAGATTCGTTACCGTCAGGGCTCGTAGCAACGCACGTGCCCCGTGACATTTGATTCAGACGCGCTGCACCCGATCGCCCATCGTCGCCAGGCGCGCCATCACGCGCCGGCTCATCTCGGCCAGCGAGACGACCTCGTCCGCGCCGCCGAGCGCGATCGCCTCGCGCGGCATCCCGAACACGATGCAGCTCGCCTCGTCCTGCGCGAACGTGTGGGCGCCCGCGCGCTTCATGTCCAGCAGGCCGGCCGCGCCGTCGCGGCCCATCCCCGTGAGGATCACGCCGATCGCGTTCTTGCCCGCGTGCTGCGCCGCCGAGCGGAACAGCACGTCGACCGACGGCCGGTGGCGGTTCACTGGCGGCTCGTCCGACAACTGCGCGATGTAGTTCGCGCCGCTGCGCGCGAGCAGCAGGTGCGCATGGCCCGGTGCGATGTACGCATGGCCCGGCAGCACGCGTTCCCCGTGCTCGGCTTCCTTCACCGCGATCCGGCACAGGCCGTTCAGCCGCTGCGCGAACGACTTGGTGAAGCCGGGCGGCATGTGCTGCGCGATCAGCACCGCCGGCGCATCCGGCGGCAGCGGCGTCAGCACCTCGCGGATCGCCTCGGTGCCGCCCGTCGACGCGCCGATGATGATCAGCTTCTCGGTACTGACGAGCGGGTTGTTGATCATCGGCGCGGCCGGCTGGCCGCTCGCCGTGGGCGCGGCGGCCTGCGGCTGCGGCGTCTGGCGCACGCGGGCACGCGACGCCGCGCGGATCTTGTCCGCGAGCTTTTCCGCGTAGTCGAGCATGCCGTCGCGAATCCCGACGCGCGGCTTCGTGACGAAATCCACCGCGCCGAGTTCGAGCGCGCGCAGCGTGATCTCGGAGCCGCGCTCGGTCAGCGACGACACCATCACGACCGGCATCGGCCGCAGGCGCATCAGCTTCTCGAGGAAGTCGAGCCCGTCCATGCGCGGCATTTCGACGTCCAGCGTCAGGACGTCCGGGTTGTGCTGCTTGATGAGATCGCGCGCGACGAGCGGATCGGGCGCGGTCGCGCATACCGTCATGTCGGGCTGGCTGTTGATGATCTCCGTCATCAGGCTGCGGATCAGCGCCGAATCGTCGACGCACAACACTTTGATCTTCTGCACTGCGGTCATGCCTCCTGCTTTCTCGAAAGGTTGGCCGCGGTCGGGCTGCCGGCATACGGGCTGGCGGTCTTGGTAGTCGTCGTCTGCGCGCCGCCGGCGCCGCGGGCGCCGAACAGCTCGATGCGCGGGCGCGCCGGCGGCGGCGCGGCCGGCCGCTTCGCCGCGAACAGCTCGACGTGCGCGCGCTGGCGGCCGGCCCGCACGCGGTCGGCCTCGCGCGCCAGCGCGGCTTCGCGCTCGGTCACGCCCGGCACCTGCAGCCGCAGCTTCTTCACCATCGCGCGCCCGGTGCGCGGCATGAACGCGACCTTGCGCGGGTGCACGCCCTGCAGATCCTCCGCGGTGATGCGGATGCGCTCGAGCGCGAGATAGCGGCGCACGAAATCCGCGTTGCGATCGCCGATGTTGATCGTCGTCATCCCGGCCAGCACGGCCGCGCCGCCGAACACCTTCGCCTCGAGGCGCTCGCGGCGGCCGCCGGCCTTGATCAGTTCGTTGATCAGCACTTCCATCGCGTACGCGCCGTAGCGCATCGAATCCGACGCGGCCGCGCCGGCATCGGCGCCGTCGTCGGGCAGCATGAAGTGATTCATCCCGCCGATGCCCGCGAGCGGATCGTGCAGGCACGCGGCGACGCACGAGCCGAGCACGGTCATCAGCACCATGTCCTCGGACGTCGTGTAGAACTCGTTCGGCAGCAGCTTCACGCCCGGGCGTTCGAAGTGGTTGTCGAAGTAGCGATTGGTCGCGATCGGCAGGCCGCTCATCCGCGTTCTCCGTAAGCGAGCGCGGCACGCGCGGGCGCGCGCGGCGGCGCTGCGACGGCCGGGGTCGCGCCGCGCGGGCGCGAGCCTTGCGCGGCATCGCGCGTCAGTTCGTACACCGTCTGCCCGCGCAGCCGGAACGCCTGCGACACGTACGTGAAATTCTCCGAATGCCCGGCGAACAGCAGCCCGCCCGGCTTCACGAGCGGCTCGAAGCGCGACAGCACCTGCCCTTGCGTCGGCTTGTCGAAATAGATCATCACGTTGCGGCAGAAGATCGCGTCGAACGGCTTCGCGATCCCGTAGTCGGCATCGGTCAGGTTCAGCTGCTCGAAGCGGATCATCGCGCGCAGTTCCGGGCGCACCTTCACGCGGCCGGCCTGCGCGCCGGTGCCCTTCAGGAAGAAGCGCTTGAGCCGCTCCGGGCTCAGGTGCTTGACCTGGTCGTACGTGTAGATGCCGGCCTCGGCCTTCGCGAGCACCTGCGTGTCGAGATCGGTCGCGAGGATCGACGCGCCGCGCGCGGCCGATTCGCCGAGCGCCTCGATCAGCGTGATCGCGATCGAGTAAGGCTCCTCGCCGGTCGACGCCGCCGAACACCACACCGACACGGGCGCCGCACGCCCCTTCACGAAGTCGGCAAGGATCGGGAAATGGTGCGACTCGCGGAAGAACGCGGTCAGGTTCGTCGTCAGCGCGTTGGTGAACGCCTCCCACTCGAGCGGATCGTCCTCCTGCTCGAGCAGGTCGAGGTAGTCGCGGAACGTGTCGAGGCCGCGTGCGCGCAGCCGGCGTGCCAGCCGGCTGTACGCCATGTCGCGCTTGTGCTCGGACAGCGAGATGCCCGCGCGTTGATGGATCAGCGCGCGGATGCGTGCGAAATCCGCGCCGGTAAACGCGAAGTCGCGCCCCGGCTCGCCCGCGCGGGGCGAGGTATCCGGTGCATCGGGTCGAAACGGTGCGCGCGCGGACGGCATGGCTTAGAAGGTCTCCCAGTCGTCGTCGGAGGCACCGGCCGCGGCCAGCGCCGGCTTCTCGCCGTTCAGCGCCGGACGCACCAGCGCGGGCTTGTCGGCCGGCTTGGGCGCTGCTGCGGCGCCCTTCGCGAGACGCGGGCCGTAGCCGCCGGCGGCCGGCGCGTCCTTCGATGCGCGTGCGGCGGAATCCGTCGTGGGCTTTGCTGCGTGGCGCGTCGCCGGTGCCGCGGCGTGCGGCGCAAGCGCCGTGCGGCGGGGCGGCTGGGCAGCGGCCTGCGGTGCGTGCGCTGCCGGCGCCGCCGGCGTGGCTTCGTGACGGCTCTCCGACGGCGACGCCGGGGCCTGGGCTTGTGCGGCCGGGCGCGCGGCGCCGCGCGCCGGCGCCATCGCGATGCCGCCCGTGACGCGCCAGCCCGATACGATCGCCTTCATCTGGCGCGTCTGCTCCTCGAGCGACGCGGCCGCCGCCGCTGCCTCTTCGACGAGCGCCGCGTTCTGCTGCGTGACCGAGTCCATCTGGCCGACCGCGCGATTGACCTGCTCGATGCCGGTCGACTGCTCGTCCGACGCGGCGCTGATCTCGCCCATGATGTCGGTCACGCGGCGCACGGCCTGCACGATCTCGTCCATCGTCGAACCGGCCCGCGCGACGAGCGCCGACCCGCTTTCGACCTTCTCGGCCGAATCGCCGATCAGCTGCTTGATTTCCTTCGCGGCGCTCGCGCTGCGCTGGGCCAGCGAGCGCACTTCGCCCGCGACCACCGCGAAGCCGCGCCCCTGCTCGCCCGCGCGCGCGGCTTCGACCGCCGCGTTCAGCGCGAGGATGTTGGTCTGGAACGCGATGCCTTCGATCGTGCCGATGATGTCGACGACCTTCCCCGAGCTCGCCGCGATGTCCTGCATCGTCGACACGACCTGGCCGACGACGTCGCCGCCCTGCGTCGCGATGTCGGACGCGTTCACCGCGAGCTGGCTCGCCTGCCGCGCGTTCTCCGCGTTCTGGCGCACGGTGCCCGTCAGCTGCTCCATGCTCGATGCGGTTTCCTGCAGCGACGCGGCCTGCTCCTCGGTGCGCTGCGACAGGTCGGTGTTGCCGGTCGAGATCTCGCGCGCGCCGACGTCGATCGACTCGGTGCCGCGATGCACGGCCTGCACCATCGTCGTCACCGCGTCCTGCATCCGCTTGATGCCGCCGAACAGGCGGCCGATTTCGTTGGTGCTGGACACGCTCACCGGCTGCGTGAGGTCGCCGCCGGCGATGCGCTCGAAGTGCGCGATCGCGGCTTCGAGCGGATTGATGATCAGCCCCCGCAGCGCGAAGCGGATCGCGATCACGACGACGAACGCGATCGCGACGCCGGCCGCGATCAGGCCGATCATCATCGAGATCTGCGACTGCGTCGCGGCCTGGCGGTCTTCCGCGCGCTTCTGCAGCGACGCGACCACGGCCGCCGCCGCCTGGTCGTACGCGACGAACATCGGGCTGATCTTGGTGTCGGCGATCGCGTGATAGGCCGCCATGTCGCCCGCGCGCGCGGCCGCGAATTCCGGCTCGACGCCTTCCTTCATGATCGTCGCGTAGCGCGCGGCGAGATCGTCGACGAGCGCCTGCTCGATGCCGAGCTTCGACGTCGCCTGGAACGCCTGCCAGTTCTGGTTCGACTTCGTATACAGCTCCTGCGCGCGCTCGAGCACCTTGCTCGCGTCGGCCGTGTTGCCGGCCTCGGTCAGCGAGCGGAAGCGGTCGAGCGACACGCGTGCGCGCAGCAGGTACGACGACGTGTCGTCGAGCGTGTGGATCGCCGGCAGATCGACGTGCGCGATCTCGTCGAGCGAACGGCTCGCGTGATCGAGCGCGTAAAGGCCGAGGCCGCCGACCGCGGCGGCCAGGCACACGAGGATGAGTCCGACCGCCGTGAGCGTCGTGCGGATCGACCAGTTATGCAACATTGCAGATTCTCCCGAAATTCCTGCGTGCGCGGCGCACTTACCCGCCGAGCGTCTCGATCAACGCCATTTCCCGGCTCGACATCAGCTTCTCGATGTCCATCAGGATCAGCATGCGGCCGTCGACGGTGCCGAGGCCCGTCAGGTACTCGGTCGTCAGCGTCGCGCCGAACTCCGGCGCCGGCATGATCTGGTCCGTCTGCAGCGTCAGCACGTCCGACACGCCGTCCACCACCATCCCGACCACGCGGTTCGACACGTTCAGGATGATCACGACGGTCTGGTGGTCGTACTCGACACGGCCCAGATGGAACTTGATCCGCATGTCGACGATCGGCACGATGATGCCGCGCAGGTTGATCACGCCCTTGATGAAGTCCGGGGCGTTCGCGATGCGCGTGACGCTGTCGTAGCCGCGGATTTCCTGCACCTTCAGGATGTCGATCCCGTATTCCTCGTCGCCGAGCGTGAAGACGAGGAATTCCTGCCCCGTCGCATCGCCATGCTCGGCGTCGCGGCCTCTGGTAGCCGCGTTCGCCGCGGCCGGATTGATCATTTGGACTTCAGCAGACACGTGTGCCCCCAATCGGTTGAATGGCGAGAGTCAGAAGATCGCGAGCTCGGCGCCCACTCGGGCGCCGTGCATCGCACGGGTTTCGCGGTTCAGCGCCGCGACGTCGACGATCAGCGCGACGCTGCCGTCGCCGAGGATGGTCGCCGCCGAGATGCCGTGCACCTTGCGGTAGTTGGTTTCGAGGTTCTTCACGACCACCTGCTGCTGGCCGACCAGCTCGTCGATCAGCATCGCGAAGCGGCGCCCCTCGGTTTCCATGATCGTGACGATGCCCTGGGTCGGATCGGTGCGCGCGTCCTCGACCGAGAACACTTCGTGCAGCGCGACGAGCGGCAGGTATTCGCCGCGCACGCGCACCACGCGCTCGCCGTTGCCGACCGTGTAGATATCGTCGTTCGACGGCTGCAGCGACTCCATCACGAAGTTCAGCGGCAGGATGAAGATTTCGCTGCCGACCTTCACCGACATCCCGTCGAGGATCGCGAGCGTGAGCGGCAGCACGATCCGCGTGGTCGTGCCGCGGCCGGCCTGCGACGAGATCTCGACGTGGCCGCCCATCGACTGGATGTTGCGCTTCACGACGTCCATCCCGACGCCGCGGCCCGACACGTCGGTCACGGTCTCGGCGGTCGAGAAGCCCGGCGCGAAGATCAACTGCCAGACTTCGTCGTCGCTGATGTTGTCGGACACCTGCATGCCCTGCTTCGCCGCCTTCGCGAGGATCCGCTCGCGGTTCAGGCCACCGCCGTCGTCGCTGACCTCGATCACGATGTTGCCGCCGTGATGCGCGGCCGACAGCACGAGCTGGCCGACTGCGTCCTTGCCGGCGGCGATGCGCTTGTCGACGGTTTCGATCCCGTGATCGAGGCTGTTGCGCACGAGGTGCGTGAGCGGGTCGATGATCCGCTCGATCAGGCTCTTGTCGAGCTCGGTCGCCTGGCCGAACGTGACGAGCTCGACCTGCTTGCCGAGCTTGCCGGCCAGGTCGCGCACGAGCCGCGGGAAGCGGCTGAACACGTAGTCCATCGGCATCATGCGGATCGACATCACCGCTTCCTGCAGGTCGCGCGCGTTGCGCTCGAGCTGCGCCATCCCGTTGAACAGGCGGTCGTGCAGCGCCGGATCGAACGCGCTCGCGGTTTCCGCGAGCATCGCCTGCGTGATCACCAGTTCGCCGACCAGGTTGATCAGCTGGTCGACCTTCTCGACGCCGACCCGGATCGAGCTGCCTTCGGCGCCCGCTGCGGCGGCAGCCGGGCGCGGACGCTTGTCGTCGTGATGCACGGCGGCCGGCGCCGCGGGTTCGGCGTGCGGTTGCTGGGCCGGCTGCGGCGCCGGTTGCGCGGCGGCGCTCGGCTGGGCCTGCGGTGCGGCGGCGGCCGGTGCGGCACCGGGGGCTTGCGCGAACACCTCGACCCGCGCGGCCGGCTCCGGCGCGGCTGCCGGCGTGGCCAACGATTCGGCGGCCGGCGCGGCGGCAGGCGCCGCCGGTGCAGCCGGCGCGGTGCCGCGCGCGATGCGGATCTGGCTGTCGTCGATCACGAAGCAGCACACGGCAGTGATGTCATCGGACGACACGTCCGATTCGAGCCACAGCGTGAGATCGGCGCCCGCTTCCTCACGGCCGACGATCCGGCCGAGATTGCCGAGTTCCTCGGTGAGCAGCGCCTGGTCCTTCGGGTCGACGCCGACGAGCGTGATCTTCAGGTGCGGGCCGTCCGCGCCGACGTCGGCCGCCGGATGCGCGGCGGCGACCGCCTGTTCGACCACGTGATCGGGCGCGCCGTTGCTGCCGGCGGCCGGTGCCGGCGCCGGTGCAGCCGCCACGGCGGGCGCGGCCGGCGCGACGTCGGCGGCCGCGGGCGCACCCGCGCCGCTCTCGGCCTTCAGGCGTTCGAGCTTCGCGCAGATCGTCGCGGCGGCCGCCGCGTCCGGTTCCGCGCTCGCGCGATAGTCGACCAGCTGGTCGGACAGCACGTCCTTGGTCTCGAGGAACGCGTCGACCATTTCCTTGGTCAGCGTCAACTCATGGTTGCGGGCACGGTCGAGCAGCGACTCGAGGATGTGGGTCGTCTCGGTCAGCGCGGAAAAGCCGAACGTCGCGGCGCCGCCCTTGATGGAGTGCGCGGCGCGAAAGATCGCGGCCAGGTCCTCGGGGTCGGGCGAGCCGACGTCGAGGTTCAGCAGCAACTGCTCCATCTGCGCGAGCAGCTCGTCGGCTTCGTCGAAAAAGGTCTGGTAGAACTGCGTGATGTCGAGAGTCATGCCCGGTCACCGGTTGGATTCGTCGCGTTCATGTCAGGAGGCCGTCTGCTCGGACAGCGTCGCGACCAGGTCGACCAGCACGGCCGGGTCGATCGGCTTTTCGATCCAGCCGGTCGCGCCCGCTTCGCGCGCGGCGTCCTTGAATGCATCGCTGCCTTCGGTCGTCAGCACGAGGATCGGCGTGTCCGCGTACGCGCTCAGCTTGCGCAGCGCGGCGATCACCTCGAGCCCGCTCCTGCGCGGCATGTTCTGGTCGGTCAGCACCAGGTCGTACGGCACGGTGGCCGCCATGTCGAAGCCGGCCTCGCCGTCCGGCGCCACCGTCACGTCGTAGCCGGCCTGCGCGAGCGTCGCCTGCAGCAGCGCACGCATGGTCGCGGAGTCGTCGATCGCGAGAATGGTCCGGATCATGTCAGCCTCCGCGGGGCCGCCCCGACGGCGCAGCAGGGAATGCGCGAAGCATCGCTTCGCGCCTGTGCGTCCGGCCGGCTTTGCAGAGCCGGCCGTGGGCGGCCGAGCGCCCCCTCGGGGGGCAGCGAACAAAGTGAGCGTGTCGATCGTTTCATGCGTGTCTCGGAATCGGGGAAACGTCAGGGTTTCGGCGCCACGGCGACGGCGCTCGCGAGCACCGGTCGCGCGGCCGGCGTCGGGCCGCCGAGCTGCTGGGCCAGCAGCTTCGAGCCCGCCGCGTCGGCCGACAGCGTCGTGGTCGTCGCGTCGTCGCGCATCAGCGCGTCTTCGGATTTGCGATTCAGCACGATCACGCTGATCCGGCGGTTTTCCGGATCGAGCGGGTCGGCCTTGTTCAGGTTCTGCGTCGATGCGAGGCCCAGCACGCGCAGCACCTTCGCCTCGTCCATGCCGCCCGTGATCAGCTCGCGGCGCGACGCGTTCGCGCGGTCGGCCGACAGCTCCCAGTTGCTGTAGCCGCCTTCGCCGCCCGCGTACGGCACCGCGTCGGTGTGGCCCTGGACGATGATCCGGTTCGGCACGTCGTTCAGCGTCTTGCCGATCTCGCGCAGGATGTCGCGCATGTACGGCTCGACGTGGTCGCTCGACATCGCGAACATCGGCCGCTTCTGCGTATCGACGATCTCGATGCGCAGCCCCATCAGCGTCGAATCGATGCGGATCTGCTGCTTGAACTGGCGCAGCGTCGGGTTCGCCTCGATCGCCGCCATCAGCTTGATCTGCAGGTCGTGCAGGCGCGCCTGTTCGAGCCGGTCCTGCGCGCCTTGCGCCTGCGCGCGCGAATTCTGGTCGCCCGCTTTCGCGACGCGGTCGGCCAGCGACGTCGTGCCGTCGGTGCGGCGCAGCGTGCCGGCGTCGGCGCTCGACAGGTCGCGGCCGCCGCCGTTGATGATGCTGGAGTCCTGCGAGCTGCGGTCGCCGCTGCCGAACAGCGCGGCCTTCAACGGCGTGTTGAAGTACTCGGCGATCCCCTTCAGCTGCACCGGCGTGACCGAGCTCAGCAGCCACATCAGCAGGAAGAACGCCATCATCGCGGTCATGAAGTCCGCATACGCGAGTTTCCATGCGCCGCCGTGATGGCCCTTCTTCTGCGGGGCCACCCGTTTCACGACGATCGCGCGATCCTTGCCATTGCTCATCGAACGCTCCGCGTCACTTTGCCTTCACGCGGCGCACGTGCTCTTCGAGCTCCGTGAACGACGGACGCTCGGTCGAGAACAGCACCTTGCGGCCGAACTCCACCGCGATCGCCGGCGCATAGCCGTTCAGGCTCGCGAGGATCGTCACCTTGATGCACTGGAACATCTTGGTGGACTCGGCGACGCGCTGCTCCGCGAGGCTCGCGAGCGGCCCGATCAGCCCGTACGACAGCAGAATCCCGAGGAACGTGCCGACCAGCGCCTGCGCGATCATCGCGCCGAGCACCGCGGGCGGCTTGTCGGCCGACGCCATCGTGTGCACGACGCCCATCACGGCCGCGACGATCCCGAATGCCGGCATCGCGTCGCCCACACGCATCAGCGCGTGCGCGGGGCCTTCGCCTTCCGTGTGGTGCGTCTCGATCTCCTCGTCCATCAGGCTCTCGATCTCGAACGCGTTCATGTTGCCGCCCACCATCAGGCGCAGGTAGTCGGTCAGGAATTCGACGATGTGGCGATCGGCGAGGATCTTCGGGTATTGCGTGAAGATCGGGCTCTTGTCCGGATCGTCGATGTCGGCTTCGAGCGTCAGCGTGCCTTCCTTGCGCGCCTTCGCGAGCAGCACGTACAGGAGCGCCATCAGCTCCATATAGACGTCCTTCGTGTACTTCGAGCCCTTGAAGAGCGTCGGCAGCACGCGCAGCGTCGCCTTGATGGTCTTCATGCCGTTGCCGAGGATGAACGCGCCGACGCCCGCGCCGGTGATCATCAGGATCTCGAGCGGCTGGACCAATGCGCCCAGATGCCCGCCTGCCAGCGCATAACCGCCGAAGACGGACAACAGCGTCACGAGTGTTCCCACGATAATCAGCACTGCCTGTCCCTCACGAAAGAACCGGCGGGGAGACCGCCGTTAATCAGGTTTACGGCAGTCGGCAGGAAAACTTTCGCGGCAGCGCCGCGGCGGCGCGGCGGTGTTTACCAGCAAGCCCCGGCCGGTTCGCGCGGCGCGCGGCAACCGTCCGGCTGCCGCTCAGCCGCGTGCGGCGCCGTTCAGGCCGTGGCGGCAGCCAGTTCGGCGCGCGCGGCGGCGGCCTTGCGGGTCTTGCCGGCGCGCGACGGCGGCTGGCAGAGGCCACACACGAAACCTTGATGTGGATCATGCGCATGCGCGACGAAGTGGCCGCCGCAGCGCGTGCACGGGGTCATTTGCAGCATCCCCGAGTCGAAGAAGCGCACGAGCGTCCATGCGCGCGTGAGACTCAGCGCGGCTTCGTCGCCGGACAGGTTCACGTGTTCCTGGTAGAGCCGGTACGCCTTCACGATCGACTGGATCGGATCGCAGCGGCCGTGGTCCTGCATGAACCGGTAGATGTTGTAGAACAGCGACGAATGGATGTTCGGCTGCCACGTCATGAACCAGTCGGTCGAGAACGGCAGCATCCCCTTCGGCGGCGACACGCCCTTCAGCTCCTTGTACAGCTTGATCAGGCGATCGCGCGACAGGCTCGTCTCCGCCTCCAGCAGCTGCAGGCGGGCGCCCAGTTCAATCAGTTCGATGGCGAGGGTGATTTCCTTCACCTCGATCACGACGCTTTTGCTTGCCATGGTGAATAACTGTCCGCTTGACGTTGTTCGGATGAATGGCCAATACGCCGGCCGCCGGCGCGGCGCGCCGGGACGAACGCAAGGCAAAAAAGGATCAGCGGACGCTTTCGACCGGCTGGCCGGCCATCAGGATGGCCGAGTGCGCGTGCGTGACGACGTCGCTGCGACCCTTGTCGGCGAGCGACGACAGCAACGCGTGATCGTCGAAGCGGAAACGGCACAGGATCTGGTTCGACGCGGCGAGCTTCACGGTCTGGGCGAGCGTGAGGTTCGCGAGCACGTCGGCCAGTTCCTGGGAAACGCCCATGCGGAACATGCCCATCGCTTTGTCTTCCCGCAGCAGTCGTTGCGCGAGGAGGAGGTACGACAGGTTGACCTCTTTGATCTCACTGAGCATTTCGCTGGTGGCGCTCATGATTCCCCCGTTAAAGAGCTTTGCTGTTGGCCTTTCATGTTATGAAAACGTTTGCTCGGTCGGGCCCTATTGGCCTACGCCGGCACGTTTATCAGTCTTACAGGGCGAATTTTGGCCAAACCCGATTTATGTCGGTATCAGCGAAGTGGCGTATGCCGCGCAGGATTTGTCTGTAAACCGTGTAGGAATTTTTCCGACAAGGCGAATTGAAAGGGACAAAAAGCGGGGGAAATGGGGGCGTGAATTCGTCGGAGATGCGGTTCCGCATGGGACGAATCCGGCTGGAGGCCGTCCGGCAAGGCTGCCGGCGCGTGAATCGGTAAAAATTATAGTGGTTTTTCACGATAGCGCAACAATAGTTGCGTCTGTCTCGCGTGATGTTTCCGGACCCTTTTTATCGGGGTTTTCTCGTATTTCACGGTGTAACAAGCCTTAAGTGTTTGAAAAAACACTCGAACCCTTCTAGGCGATATCGATAATGGACTCAAACGGGCGGCGGCGTGAGGCGCACCGCCCCGCCCTCGCAGCTTGCCGCCCGGCGTCCGGCGCATCCTGCCCCGGACCCGGCCACGTACCGCACAGCGCGTGCGTCGGCGAGTTCCGCAACCTTGTATCGGACCGGCATGCGCATCGAGCGCCCACGCCGGTCGACACCGGAGAACGCCCATGCGTATTGCCCAGATCGCGCCGCTTTACGAAGCTGTCCCGCCGAAACTCTACGGCGGCACCGAGCGTGTCGTGTCCTACCTCACCGAGGCGCTCGTCGAGCTTGGCCACGATGTGACGCTGTTCGCCAGCGGCGACTCCGTGACGTCGGCCCGTCTCGAGGCGGCATGGCCGCGCGCACTGCGGCTCGACCCGTCGATCCGCGATTCGATGGCGCCCCATATGCGCCTGATCGAGCAGGTCGCGCGGGTCGCGCATGAATTCGACGTGCTGCACTTCCACCTCGACTACCTGCCGTTCTCGCTGATGTCGCGCCTCGACACGCCGTACGTGACGACGCTGCACGGCCGCCTCGACCTGCCGGAGCTGCAGCCGGTGTTCGACGCGTTCCCGGACGCGCCGGTCGTCTCGATTTCGAATTCGCAGCGCAAGCCGCTGCCGCAGGCCGCGTGGGCCGGTACCGTGTATCACGGGCTGCCCGACACGCTGCTCACGCCGCAACCGGACGTGAAGCCCGAATACCTCGCGTTCCTTGGCCGGATCTGTCCCGAAAAGCGGGTCGACACCGCGATCCGGATCGCCGCGAAAAGCGGGCTGCCGCTGAAGATCGCCGCGAAGGTCGACAAGGCCGACGCCGACTACTTCAAGGAAGTGATCGAGCCGCTGCTCGGCGAGGCGCATGTCGAATTCATCGGCGAGATCAACGAGGCGCAGAAGCCGGCGTTCCTGTCCGGCGCGAAGGCGCTGCTGTTCCCGATCGACTGGCCGGAGCCGTTCGGCCTGGTGATGATCGAGGCGATGGCCTGCGGCACGCCGGTCGTCGCGTTCAACCGCGGCTCGGTGCCGGAAGTGATCGAGGACGGCGTGACGGGCTTCATCGTCGAGGACGTGCAGGGCGCGGTCGGTGCGCTGCACCGGATCGACAGCCTGTCGCGCGACGCGATCCGCGCCCGCTTCGATACGCGTTTCAGCTCGAAAGCGATGGCGCGACGTTATGTCGAAACTTACGAATCGCTTTGCACGGCGGCAAAACGGCCGACCTTGCGCCAGGTCGCGGGCGCCTGACGCCCCGAAATTCGTCAGGAAATATTCCGTAAAATTCGCGCCGAAATCGGCGCGGAAAAACCAAAGAGCCGCATCGTCGATGCGGCTCTTTCTTTTTGCGCGGTCATTCGATCAGGAAACGATCGCGGTTTTTCCCGACGATCCAATTCGGCGGCTTGCCGCGCCCGCTCCAGGTCGCCCCCGACTTCGGATCGCGGTACTTCGGTGGCAGCGGCGCCTTTTTCGGCGGACGCCCGCGCCGCGCGCGCTCCACGAAGCCCAGATCCTGGGCCGTGAGCCCATATTCGGCAATCATTCGCTGGACTTCGGCGATCACCGTCGCCACTTCCTGACGGCGCACGTCATCCGCCTGAGCTTGCAGATCGGCGATCTGCGCCTTGAGTTTCGCGTATTGAGACATTTTTCGACTCCCTTTTTCCATGATGCGGCTCCGGCGAGTCCGGCCGGAACACCAACACCCGTTACGTCGTCCGCACTGCCGCCCTGCTCTTCAAAATTAATGCTGCCATCTTTAACCGATTCGGCTATATGGAGAATGCGGACTTATTCTAATAAAGGCCATTCGCCAGCATTCAAATTTAACAATCGTTGACCCTCTTGAACCCGATTCATTTCCTATAATCCAGACCAATTCCGGACGGCGGAATAAATCATCCGCCGGCCCGTTTGTCTTCAACACACTTGAACGAGGTCCCTACATGAATCTTTCTCAGCGTCTGGCTGCAGAGGCATTCGGCACGTTCTGGCTGGTGCTCGGCGGGTGCGGAAGCGCCGTGCTGGCCGCCGCCTTTCCGGGCCTCGGCATCGGCTTTGCCGGCGTCGCGCTTGCATTCGGCCTGACCGTGCTGACGATGGCGTTCGCGATCGGCCATATTTCGGGTTGCCATTTGAATCCGGCTGTGAGTGTGGGCCTGACGGTCGCCGGGCGCTTCCCGGCACGCGATCTCGCGCCGTACATCGTCGCGCAGGTGGTCGGCGCGACGCTCGGTGCGTTCGTGCTGTACCTGATCGCGACCGGCAAGCCGGGCTTCGATCTCGTCGGCGGCGGCTTTGCGACGAACGGCTTCGGCGAGCGCTCGCCCGGCCACTACTCGCTCGGCGCGGCGTTCATCTGCGAAGTCGTGATGACGGGCTTCTTCCTGTTCGTGATTCTCGGCGCCACCGACAAGCGCGCGCCGGCCGGCTTCGCGCCGATCGCGATCGGCCTGTGCCTGACGTTGATCCACCTGATCTCGATCCCGGTCACCAACACGTCGGTGAACCCGGCCCGCTCGACCGGCCCCGCGCTGTTCGTGGGCGGCGAGGCGATCGGCCAGCTTTGGCTGTTCTGGATCGCGCCGATCATCGGTGCGGCCATCGCCGGGATCATCTATCCGCTGGTCGCGGGGCGTGACAACGCCGTCGACCTGCTGCCCGCATCCGCTCGCACAAGCGAATAAAACACTACGGGGTGACGCGAGCAGAACAGCGAGCCTCACGCTGGCGAACAACATCGAGGCAGGTAATTTGAACGGGCGCCGCTGGCGCCCGTTTTTCATTTGCGCTCAGGAAGCGGCGACGCCGTCGACGGTGTCCTCGAGCGAGAACAGCGTGCGCAGGTGGCGGGCGACGCCCGCGTCGAAGTTGTTGCCGATCCGCGGGATGTGCGGCAGTTGCGCGATCAGGTCGGGATTCGCGTTGTTCATCATGAACGCGTGACCGGCCGTTTCGAGCAGGTCTATGTCGTTCATGTTGTCGCCGAACGCGATGCAGTGGCCGGTATCGACGCCGAGCCGCGCGAGCACCGCGCGCAGCGCGCGGCCCTTCGACACGTTCGCGGTCATCACTTCGAGGCAGTCGGGCAGCGAATACGTGACGTACAGCGCATCGCCGAACTGCACGCGCATCTGCTCGGCGACCACCGCCAGATCGGCCGGCTCGCCGATGTACAGCACCTTCGCGATGTCCGCGCCGTCGTGCGCGGCCATGTCGATCACGTCGTACCTGAAACCCGAATCCTGGTGGAATTCGAGCAGGTGCGGCGCTTCGCGGTCGATCAGCCAGCCGCGGTCGGTGAACAGATTGACGATCACGCGCCCGTGCGCGCCGGTCACGCCCGGCTGCACGAGGCCGCGGACGATCGCGGGATCGATGTCCTGCGCATGGATCGCCGTATCGTCCGGCGCATGCACGCGCGCACCGTTCGACGTGATCAGGTACGGCCGGATGCCCAGGACGTCGCGGATGCCGGCGACGTCCGCGTAGTGGCGCCCCGTCGCGATCACGAACTGCAGGCCGTCGCGGTCGAGCCGGCGGACGGTCTCGATCGTGTACGGATCGAGCTGGTGGTCGCTGTTCAGCAGCGTGCCGTCGAGATCGGTGGCGATGACTTTGTACATGGGAGCGGGGAAATGGCGCGCAGGATGCTGCGGAACCGCAATTTTAACGTCGCGCCCGGTGGGGCGTCGGGCGGTTGGGGGAACGGCGGCGGCGGGGTGGCGGGTTTCAAGCCGTTCAGCCAAACCACTCACCCCGCTTCAGCCGCCCTCAATGCCTGCAGCGCGAGCCGCAACGCGCCGTGCGCGGAATCGTCGAGCGGCGCGCGCAGCCGGCTCGCGTGACGTGCCGGCACGGCCGGTGCAAGCGCGTCGGCCAGCCCGCCGCACAGCGCGACCGGCAGCGCCTGCTGCGGATCGAGCGCGTCGATCATCTTGCCGATCTCGTCGCCGGCCTGCGCGATCAGCGCGGCCGCGTACGGATGGGTGCGATGCGCGAGCACGATCGGGGCGAGGCGCGCATAGATCGTCTGGTTCGCATCGCACGACCACTGGACGAGTGCGTCTCGATCGCGCGCGCCCGTCTCCGCGAGCAGCGCGCCGGCGAATGCGTCGCGCGGCGCACGGCCGTCGAGCGCCTGCTGGGCGTACGCCAGCGCGCGCAGCCCGAGCCACGCGCCGCTCGCTTCGTCGCCGGACGGAAAGCCGAAGCCGCCCGCGATGCGGCAGTCGCCCGCCGCGTCGAGCGCCGCCGCGATGCTGCCCGTGCCGAGTGCGACGATGAGGCCCGGCGCGCCGCCATGCGCGCCGACGACGGTCGTGTAGGCGTCGCTCTCGATCGCCAGCGCGTCGAGCGGCGCCTGCGCGCGAAACGCGGCGAGCCACGCGGCATTGTTGACGCCCGCCAGCCCGCAGCCGAGCGCGCACTGCGCCCAGTCGAACGCGAGCCCCGCCCGCGTGAATGCGTCGGCACAGGCCGCGCCGATCGACGCCCACGCCCGCTCGATGCCCAAGCCGAGGCCCGACGGGCCGCCGCGACCCTGCGCGAGCTCGCGCCCGTGCCGGTCGGCCAGCACCGCGCGGGTGCCGGTGCCGCCGCCGTCGATGCCGATCGCAAAAAGTAATGCCGTCATGCGTTGATCCTGCTGATTCGAACAGGCGCCAAGCTTAACCGGATCGGCGCCGCACGCCCATCTGCCGTTCGGCCAGCTATGCCGTGAATGGGCCTTCCGCTATGCTGGCACGATCGAATCGACACTGGAACGAGGCGGATGATGTCGCAGCGGTGCAACTGGGTAAAGACGGAAGCGGATGCTCACTATCACGATACCGAGTGGGGCGTGCCGTCACATGACGATCGCCACCTGTTCGAGATGCTGATTCTGGAAGGCGCGCAGGCGGGGCTGTCGTGGTCGACGATCCTGAACAAGCGCGCCGGCTATCGCGAGGCGTTCGCCGACTTCGATGTCGACGCCGTCGCGCGCTTCACGCCGAAGCACATCGAGAAGCTGCTCGAGAATCCCGGCATCGTGCGCAATCGCGCGAAGGTCCAATCCGCGGTGACCAATGCACTGGCCGTGCAGCGCATTCGCGACGAACACGGGTCGCTCGCGCACTTCCTGTGGTCGTTCGTCGATCACATGCCGGTGCAGAACGCCTGGCAGTCGTATCGCGACGCGCCCGCGTCGACCGCCCAGTCGGACGCGCTCAGCAAGGCGCTGAAGGCGTACGGCTGCAAGTTCGTCGGCTCGACGATCTGCTATGCGCTGATGCAGGCAACCGGGATGGTCAACGACCACGAGGCCGGTTGCCCGTGTCACGCCAAATGCGCGGCGCTCGGCGGCAAGCAGCAGCCGGCACGGCGCCGCAAGGCGGGCTGACGGCGACGGCGCCGCTGCGCGCATCGATCGACAACGTGCTGAACCACCGCGATCGGGAAAACCAGTACGCCGATTACGTGAAGCCGGGCGATCCGCCGCGCGGTGTGCCTGAGCGCGAAGATCGGCTTCTGAACGAACCGGGGGCCACTCCGGCCCACCGGCACCCCCGTCGAATCCGCCTTGCTGCCGTCAGGCGGTCACAGCTGGACAGGAGGCGTTACAGCCGCCCGGCGCGGGACCGAGACCGACCGAGACCGAGACCGAGACCGAGACCGAAAGCCCGAAGCCCAGCCCCGCAGCCCATTTCCCACCTCCCAAAAGCAAAACGGCGGAGCGGCTTCTTTCGAAGCACGCTCCGCCGTTTCGCGGCGAACCGACAGACGCTCTTAGTGGAGCTTCTTCGGCAGCATCTGGCTGCGCAGGCGCTTGTGCAGGCGCTTGACGGCTGCTGCCTTCTTGCGCTTGCGGACTGCGGTCGGCTTTTCGTAGGACTGGCGTTCGCGCAGTTCAGCGATCAGGCCATTTTTTTCGATAGCACGGCGAAAGCGGCGAATCGCCACTTCGAACGGCTCGTTTTCTTTCAGAAGAATCGTCGTCATGTCGTTCCTAAATTGCTTAAACGGTCAAAAACGTAGCGGCCAAGCGCCACGCACCGGCCATCCGGGCGTCCCCACAACAGGCGAAACGAGCGGAAATACGGCCTCGGAGGCCGGAAAAGAGAGGCGGAAAGCACCGCGGGTACGCTTCACAAGCCACGTGCAGCGCCGCGTTTGACTGCCAGCAAGAATGCCGAGACGGCACAGGCGTGACAGAAAATCTCAATTCAGCCCGCCATCATATCAGGAAATCACAGACAAAACCATCCTTTTGTCGATGCCGGTTGGCCGCCCGACGCGGCGCGGCCACACAAGCCGCCCAACGAGACCTGCACACGGCCCGGCCCAAATCGCTGCGGGCCACGCCGGACGCGGATTTCGCGGCGACGCGACTCTTCGGTCCCGAATTTCCTCGAACATCTCTCTAAAGTTTTCGCCGGGTGCCGCCGTCAACCAGGAAAGGCGGGCAGCGCCACTCGCGATAAAGCGCAACGCCGAAAACGACCCTGTCTGTACTCAGGCATTTTCCAAAAAGAGGAAGCAAATGCTGAACATCAATACCAACATCCTTTCGCTGACGACGCAGACGAACCTGTCGGGCTCGCAAAGCGCACTGTCGCAAGCGATCAACCGCCTGTCGTCGGGCAAGCGCGTGAACACGGCAGCCGACGACGCGGCAGGTCTCGCGATCTCGACGACGCAAACGGCCGCGATCAACGCGCTGACGCAAGGTGTCGCAAACGCGAACAACGGTATCTCGATGATCCAGACCGCAGCCGGCGCGCTGCAGTCGACCGTCGACAACCTGCAGCGTATCCGTACGCTGGCAGTCGAATCCGGCGACGGCTCGCTGGACTCGAACGCACGTGCAAACCTGCAAGCTGAAGTCACGACGCGTCTGGGCGAAATCGACCGCGTGGCAACGCAAACGACGTTCAACGGCCAGACCATCCTGAGCAACGCCGGCAACGTCACGTTCCAGGTCGGCGCATCGGCGAACCAGACCGTTGCCGTCAACTTCGGCGCGACCGTGTGGACGAGCACGGGCGCAGGCCTGAGCCTGAGCGGCCTGACGGTGAGCGACCAGACGAGCGCACAGTCGGCGATCACGGCAATCGACACGGCACTGAAGAACGTCAACACGTTCCAGGCAACGCTGGGTGCAGCACAGAACACGTTCCAGGCTGCAATCACGACGACGCAAACGCAGGCAACCAACATGAGCGCAGCGCGTTCGCAGATCACCGACGCGGACTTCGCGACGGAAACGGCGAACCTGAGCAAGGCGCAAGTGCTGCAGCAAGCCGGCATCTCGGTGCTCGCGCAAGCGAACTCGCTGCCGCAGCAGGTCCTGAAGCTCCTGCAGTAATCGGGAACATCCGCGCCGGGCTCGCCGCCCGCGCGCACGGCGTCGTCCGCGTTGCGGCGCGCGATGGCGCCGGTCCGGTACCCCGGACCCGACACTCCAGGGAGGCTTGCCTCCCTGCTTGCATTGAAATCGAAGCACGGCGACCCGCCGGAACGCGCGCGACCGCGCAAACGACTGGAGCACCCGCATGACCACGACGAGCACGAGCACGACCGATATCGGCAGTCTTCTGGCGCAGGCCGGACAATCGATCATCAGCGGCGCGACCAATTCGACGCTCGACGTCAGTTCGCTGGTGTCCGCGCTGGTCACGGCCAAGACGGCCGGTCAGACTCAAACCCTCACGACCAAGCAGACGCGCGACAACACCGAGCTGTCCGCGGTCGGCAAACTGAAATCGGCGCTGTCCGCGCTGCAGACCGCGATCGCCGGTCTCGCGAACGGCTCGACGCTGAGCGGCCTCGCGGCCACCGCGAGCGGCAACGGCATCACCGCGTCGGTCAAGAGCGGCGGCGGGGCGGTGGCCGGCTCGTACGCGGTCAACGTCACGCAGCTCGCGAGCGCGAACAAGCTGTCGTCGGCGGGCATCACGTCGTCGGACACGATCGCGGCCGGCTCGCTGAGCATCACGCTCGGCAGCAACGCGGCATTCAACGTCAACGTCGCGGCCGGCGCGTCGCTGTCCGACATCGCGACGTCGATCAATACGACGGCCGGCAACCCGGGCGTCACCGCGTCGGTCATCACCGGCTCGGACGGCCAGCACCTCGTGATCCAGTCGAACAACACCGGCGCGGCCAACACGGTGTCGGTGAGCGGCACCGGCGTGAACGCGAAGCTGACGTCGGGCTACTCGACCGTGACCAAGGCCGCGGACGCGCAATTGACCGTCGACGGCACGCCGGTGAGCAGCGCGTCCAACAGCGTGTCGGGCGTGCTGACGGGCGTCACGCTGAACCTGACGCCGGCCGCACTGAACACGACCCAGACGGTCACGCTGTCGCAGGACACGACGGCCACGACGAGCGCGATCAACGCATTCGTCAATGCATACAACGGCTACGTGACGACCGCGAAGTCGCTGTCGTCGTACGATCCGAACACGTCGACGGCAGGCCCGCTGCTCGGCGACGCGATGCTCAACACGATCTCGAGCGGTCTCGCGACCGCGATCAGCGGCGGCGTCACGACGGGCAGCCCGAGCACGACCTATTCGCTCGCGGCGATCGGCATCAACCTGCAGGCCGACGGGACGCTGCAGGTCGACTCGACCGCGCTGAACACCGCGCTCACGTCGAACAGCCCGGCCGTCGCCGCGCTGTTCAACACGACGAACGGCGTCGGCCAGACGCTGAACAAGCTGGTCAACACGTACACGCAGGCGAACGGCCTGATCGACCAGCGCACCACGGCGCTCAACGCGGACCTGAAGAACCTGTCCAACCAGGCGACGCAGCTGAAGAACTATTCGGATCAGCTGACCGCGCAGTACAACGCGCAGTTCACCGCGCTGAACAACCTGATGGCGACGATGGCGAACAACACGAAGTACCTGACCCAGCTGTTCGGCGGCACGAACAGCGCCGGCGCGCTCGCCACCAACAAGTAAGCCGCCTGTTCGCAGGCCGCATCCGGACGACGACCATGACGACCGATACGCTGAATCAAGCACTCCATCTGACCCACGCGATGCAGTCGGCCACCGCGCTGCGCGACTGGGAACGCGTCGCGGCGCTGGCCGACGCGCGCTCGCCGCTGTTGATGGGGTTGTCGCCCGAGCAGACGCCGGAAGCGCTCGACACGATCCGGCGGATCATGGAGATCGACGCGTCGATCGCGCAGGACGCGCAGGCCGATCGCGATCAGCTCGCGCAACAATTCACCGCATCGCGCGAACGGATTCGCGCGGCCGGCCTCTATCAGGCGACCGGCATGCTGTAAGCCCACGAACAACAACGCGCGCCGCCGTCGAGCGTGCGCCGATGTCGTAATGTCTAGTCGCCTTCGGGCGGCTATTTTTTTGAGCGAAAGAAGCAGAAACGGCACGGATGCGAATCCGCACCGTGCCGGACCGGCTGCGCGGAATCGACTAGCGCGCGGCGGCCACCGCCGCGTCGACCATCTGCGCGAACCCCGCTTCGAGATGGCGGGCGAAGCGCGGCGCATCGCACAGCGGCGAGCGCAGCAGCCGCTCGCGCAGCCCGGCCCGCACGGCCGCGACATGCGGCAGGCGCTGCGCGAACGCGGCCGCCTTCGCGACATAGTCGTCGTCGTTGTCCGCGATCCATTCGGGCATCCCGAGCGTATGCAGGATGCTTTCGCCGATATGCGACAGGAAGCGGTCGCCGCGTCGCGTGATGAACGGCGCGCCCATCCACAGTCCTTCCATGCTCGTCGTGCCGCCCGGATACGGGAACGGATCGAGCACGATGTCGATGTCGTTGTACGTGGCGATGTGCGCGAGCCGCTTCGATCCGCCGCGCAGCAGCAGGCGCTCCACCGGAATACCGTGTGCCGCGAAGCGCGCAGCGATGCTCGTGCGCAGCGCGGCTTCGTCGAGCTGCGCCGACTTCAGCAGCAGGCGCGAACCGGGCACCGCATGCAGCACGCGCGACCACAGCGCGACGACGGCGTCGCCGATCTTGTTCGCATTGTTCAGGCAGCCGAACGTGACGGCACCTTCGCGCTCGGCTGGCAGCGGCCCGACGTCGAGCGGCTGCGCGGGCGGCGTGAAGCACAGATAGCTGTCGGGCAGCCGCCACGGCCGCTCGACGAAGTGATGGGCTTCGTCGTCGGGCAGCACGTGGCGATCGCCGACCACATAGTCGATCGCGGCGATGCCGGTCGTCGCGAAATAGCCGAGCCAGGTCGCCTGCACCGGTGCCGGCTTCCATGCGAACAACGGCAGCCGGTTCGACGCGGTATGGCCGCTCAGGTCGAGCAGCACGTCGATGCGGTCGTTGGCGATCAGGTCGGCGGCGGCGCGATCGTCGAGCGCGGTGATGTCGCGCCACAGCGCGAAATGGCGCTTGAGCGCCGCGGTCGTATCGTCCTCCACCGACTGCGTCGCGTAGGCCACCGCCTCGACGCGCGACGCATCGAGCGCCGCGACGACGCTCAGCAGGAATACCGCGACCGGATGGGACTTCAGATCGCCGGACACGAACCCGACACGCAACACGCGCCCGGCGGCCGGCCGCGGCGCATGCGTACGCGGCGACGCCTGCGCGGCCATCCGCGTGCCGAATTCACGCGCGCGCTCGAGCAGTTGCGCGGGCGACAGCCGGTCGGTGCCGGCCGCGTGGAACATGCGGCCCGAGTGTGCGTTGCGGAACGCAGGATCGATTTCGAGCGCGCGATCGTAGCTCGCGAGCCCCGCATCGAGGTGCCACATCGCGCAGAGGATATCCCCCATCACCGCATGCATTTGCGCGGTCGGATTCGGCAGCGATAGCGCGATCCGGCAGCTGTCGAGCGCTTCACGCCGCTTGCCCTGCCGGACCAGCGTCTGCGCGAGATGGTGATGCAGGTCCGCGCGATCGGGTGCCGCCACCAGCGCGCGCCGCAGGCTCGCCACCGTGCCGTCGAGGTCGCCCGCACGCTCTAGCGCGGCCGCGAGATGGAACAGGCAGTCCGCTTCGCCCGATTCCGCCGCGCGGGTGATGCTCGCGATCGCGGCCTCGAGATCGTCGCGCTCGAACAGCAGCATGCCGAGCGCGTGATGCGCGGCATGCAGATCCGGTTGCAGCGCGATCGCTTCGCGGTAGCACGCGATCGCCTCGTCGGGCCGGCACTGCGCACGCAATACGTTGCCCTGGTTGAAGCAGGCCTGTGCGTAGCCGGGATCGAGCGCGATCGCCTTCTCGTACGCACGCGCCGCGGCGTCCAGTTCGCCCTTGTCCTGCAGCGCGTTACCGAGGTTGTTGAATGCCGGCGCGTAATCGGGGCGCAGCGCGAGCGCCTGCGCGCAGCTCAGCATCGCGGCATCCGCGTCGCCCGCGTCGCGCAACGCGTTGCCGAGGTTGCTGTGCGCCTCCGCATAGTCGGGCGCGAGCGCGATCGCACGCCGGTACGCGCCGATCGCATCGTCGAGCCGGCCGTGCGCGCGCAGCATGTTGCCGAAGTTGTTCAGGTAGACGGGATCGGCGCGCAGCGCGATCGCGCGCTCCATCAGCGCGAGGCCGGCCGGAAACTGGCCGAGCTGGCACGCGAGCAGCCCGAGGAAGTGCGTCGCATCCGGCTGATCCGGCTCGTCGCGCCGGATCGCCTCGTACAGCACGCGGGCGTCGTCGAAGCGCCCGGCCTGATGGTGCACGAACGCCGCGTTCAACCGTTCCACGACAGCGTCCGTCATGTGCGTGTGCCGTCCGTATCGCCGGCCACGTAGCGCGCCCACATCCCGTGGAACGCATCCTCGAGATTGCGGGCGAAACGCGCCGCATCGCACAGCGGCGACGCGAGCGTGCGTTCGCGCAGCGTCGCGCGCAACGCCGCCAGCGCGTCGCGATCGCGCGCGAACGCGATCGCCTTCGCGAGATACGCGTCCTCGTCGGCGGCGATCCAGTCGCCCATCCCGGCCGCATGCAGCAGGCTTTCGCAGATATGCGTGACGAAGCGGCCGCCCTTCATCCCGATCACCGGCACGCCCATCCACAGCGCTTCGGCCGTCGTCGTGCCGCCCGGATACGGGAACGGGCTCAGCGCGATGTCGATCCGGTTGTACGCGTTGAAATACTCCGCGCGCGGCGAACCGCCTTCGAGGATCAGCTGGTGCGCGCCGATGCCGTGCCGCGCGAAACGCTCGAGCGTCGCGCGATTCAGGTCGCTCGCGCCGAGCTCGTGCGCCTTCAGCATCAGCCGCGCATCGGGCAGCGCGTGCAGCAGGCGCGACCACAGCGCGATCACGTCGTCGCTGATCTTCGTGAGCTTGCCGAAGCAGCCGAACGTCACGCCACCGTTCGTGGCCATCGGCAGCGGGCCGACCGCGACGTCGTAAGCCGGCGGCGTGAAGCACAGGTAGCTGTCCGGCAAATGCCACGGTTGCTCGACGAAGTGATGCGCCTCGTCGGCCGGCAGCGTATGCGGGTCGCCGATGAAATAGTCGATCGCGCGGCAGCCGGTCGTCGAGAAGAAGCCGAGCCAGCTCGCCTGCACGGGCGCAGGCCGGTGCGCGAACACGGGCAGCCCGCTCCAGTTGGTGTGGCCGGCCAGATCGACGAGCACGTCGATGCCGTCGTCGTGGATCATTCGCGCGGCCTGGTCGCGATTCAGGCACGTGAGCTTCTTCCAGCTCGCGAAGCCCGTTTTCAGTCGCGCGGTCACGTCGTCCTCCACCACGAAGGTCACGTACGCATGCGGCTCGATGCGCGTGCGATCGAGATGCGCGAGCACGCTTTCGAGGAAGATCCCGACCGGATGCTGACGCAGGTCACCGGACACGAAGCCGACGCGCAACGGCCGGCCGCGCGCCTGCCGCGCACGCTGCTCGCGGTCATGCGACAGCAGCCGCGCGTCGCGCGCGAGGTAATCGCCGTAGCGCTGCGCATCGACGACCCACTCCTCGGGCGCGAACGCCGGCGAGCTCGACATGTTGAACAGCAGCCGGGCGTAAGCGCGGTGCGGATCGTGTTCGACTGCTTCGCGGAAGGCCGCGACCGCACCGGCGAAATCGCGCTTGGCCCACAGGATGTCGCCGAGCGTCAGCTGGATCTTCACCGGATCGACGCCGAGTTCCTGCGCGATCCGGTATTCGCTCATCGCCTCGTCGAGCTTGTCGAGACGGAACAGCGCGGCCGCGAGATTGTGGTGCGCATCCGCGTCGTCCGGATTCAGGTCGATCGCGTGGCGATGGCTCAGCTCCGACGCCGCCATGCGGTCGAGGTTGTGATACGCGAGACCGAGGAAGTTGTACGCATCCGCGAGTTCGGGATCGAGTTCGATCGCGTGCCGGCACAGGCGCAGGGATTCCTCGTATTCGCCCTGCTGGCAACGCAGCTCGCCGAGCCGGCACCATGCCGGCGCGTAGCCGGGATCGATCTCGCACGCGCGCTCGAACAAGCGCGCCGCGCCGTCGAAGTCGTTCATGCTGCGCAGCGAGCGCCCGAGCGTGCAATGGCCTTCCGCATCGTCCGGCTCGAGCCCCGCGCCCGCATGCTCGAGCGCGCCGTCGAAATCGTCGGTGGCCCGCAGCGCAATGGCGAGCCCGCGATGCGCGACGCGCAGCGCCGGGTTCAGTTCGATCGCGCGACGGTAGTGCGCGATCGCGTCCGCGTGTCGCTCCTGTGCGCGCAGCACGTTGCCGAGGTTGCTGTGCGCTTCCGCATACACGGGATGGAAGGCGATCGCCTTGCCGTAGCTTGCCGCGGCCGCGTCCAGCTCGCCCAGGTCCTGCAGCACGTTGCCGAGGTTGTTGTATGCCTCCGCGTAGCCGGGGCGCAGTTCGATCGCGCGCGAACAGCTCTGCATCGCCTCGGCCGGATCGCGCGCGTCGCGCAGCGCGTTGCCGAGGTTGTTGTGCGCTTCCGGATAGTCCGGACGCAGTGCCACCGCGCGGCGGTAGTGCGCGATCGCGTCGTCGAGCCGCCCGCATTCGCGCAGCATGTTGCCGAGGTTGTTGAAGTACGACGCGTCCGGCCGCGCGGCGAGCGAGCGCTCCATCAACGCGAGGCCCGCGTCGTACTGCTTCAGCTGGCATGCGAGCAGCCCGAGGAAGTGCATCGCATCGGGCTGCCCGGGCTGGGCGTGCAGGATCGCGTCGTACAGCGTCTTCGCTTGCGCGAAACGCCCGGCCTGGTGGTGGGCAAGTGCCTCCTGCAGGGCCTGCTGGATATCGTTCATGCTGTCTGTGCCGTTTCCGTATAGCGTGTCCACATGCCGACGAAGGCATCTTCGAGATTGCGCGCGAAGCGTGCCGCATCGCACAGCGGCGACACGAGCGTGCGTTCGCGCAGCGTCGCGCGCAACACCGCCAGCCGCGCGCCGTCCTGCGCGGCCGCGACCGCCTTCGCGACATAGTCGTCCTCATCGCCGGCGATCCAGTCGGGCATCCCGGCCGCGTGCAGCAGGCTCTCGCAGATGTGCGTGACGAACCGTCCGCCCTTCATCCCGAGCACCGGCACGCCCATCCACAGCGCCTCGGCTGTCGTCGTGCCGCCCGGATACGGGAACGGGCTCAGCGCGACATCGATCCGGTTGTACGCCGCGAAATACTCCGCGCGCGGCGATGCGCCATCGAACAGCAGCCGGCTCGCGTCGATCCCGTGCCGTGCGAAGCGCGCGGCGGTCGCGTCGCGCACCGCCGCCTGTTCGAGTTCGCGCGCCTTCAGCAACAGCCGTGCGCCGGGCAGCGCATCCAGCACGCGCGACCACACGCGCACGACGTCGTCGCCGAGCTTCACGAGCTTGCCGAAACAGCCGAACGTGACATGGCCGTTCGCGGCCATCGGCAGCGGGCCGACCGCGGCGTCGTCGGACGGCGGCGTGAAGCACAGGTAGCTGTCCGGCAAATGCCACGGTTGCTCGACGAAGTGATGCGCCTCGTCGGCCGGCAACGTCCGCGCGTCGCCGATGAAATAGTCGATCGCGTCGCAGCCCGTCGATGCGAAGAAGCCGAGCCAGCTCGCCTGCACGGGCGCCGGCTTCCAGCCGAATGCGGCCAGGCCGCTCGCCTGCGTATGGCCGGCGAGGTCGACGAGCACGTCGATGCCGTCGTCGTGAATCGTGCGGGCGGCGGCTCGCGGATCGCAACCGGCGATCGAACGCCAGACGGCCGCGTGCGGCTTCAGTCGCGCGGTGATCGCGTCCGCTTCGTCCGACGTCGTGTACACGTACGGCGCAACGCGCGTGCGATCGAGATGCGCGAACACGCTTTCGAGAAAGATCCCGACCGGGTGCTGCCGCAGGTCGCCGGATACGAAGCCGACCTGCAGCGGGCGGTGCAGCGCGTCGGCCGCGCGTGCGCGCACGTCATGCGTATAGCGCGTCGAACGCGCCGCGAGGTGACGGCCGTAGCGGCGCGCGTCGTTCAGATAGTCGGCGGGGGACACGGTCGCCGATGCCGCGGCGGCGAACAGCAGGCGGCCGAGCACCTCCGCCGCATCGTCGCTCGCGTCGTCGCGCACCAGCGCGAGCGCGTCGCGATACGCGGGCACCGCGGCGTCGACGTTGCCCTGCGCGCGCAGGATGTCGCCAAGATTCACGTACATCGACACGGTCGGGCGGCCGCCCGCCAGCGCCTGCCGGCAATACGCGAGCGCCTCGGCGTGCCGCTCGCGCTTGAGCAGCACGACCGACAGGTTGTGGCACGCGCCGCTGTCGGCCGGATTCAGCTCGAGCGCGGTGCGGTAGCACGCTTGCGCCGCGACGAGATCGCCCAGGCCGTGGTGAGCATTGCCCGCCTGGTTGTGCGCATCGGCGAGATCCGGCGCGATGCGGAGCGCATCCTGCGCATGCACGAGCGCGTCCGCATAACGCGCCTGACGGCGCCGCACGCCGCTCAGGTTCGCATGTGCGACAGCCAGCGACGCATCGAGCGCGATCGCGCGTGCGTAGTGCGCCGCGGCGGCGTCGAGGTCGCCCGCATCGCGCAGCACGCCCGCGAAGTTGTTGTGCAGGCTCGCGTCGTCCGACCCGGCCGCGGCGGCGCCCAGCACGCTCACGGCTTCGCTCAGTTCGCCGAGCGCCCACAGCGACAGGCCGAGGCCGTGACACGCGACGCGCAGCGCAGGGTTTAGTTCGATCGCGCGACGGTAATGCACGATCGCGTCTGCGTGCCGCCCCTGTGCGCGCAGCACGTTGCCGAGGTTGCTGTGCGCGTCCGCATACGCGGGATGGAATGCGATCGCCTTGCCGTAGCTTGCCGCGGCCGCATCCAGTTCGCCCATGTCCTGCAGCACGTTGCCGAGGTTGTTGTATGCCTCCGCGTAGCCGGGGCGCAGTTCGATCGCGCGCGAACAACTCTGCATCGCCTCGGCCGGATCGCGCGCGTCGCGCAGCGCGTTGCCGAGGTTGTTGTGCGCTTCCGGATAGTCCGGACGCAGCGCCACCGCGCGACGGTAGTGCGCGATCGCGTCGTCGAGCCGCCCGCATTCGCGCAGCATGTTGCCGAGGTTGTTGAAATACGACGCGTCCGGTCGCTCGGCGAGCGAGCGCTCCATCAACACGAGGCCCGCGTCGTACTGCTTCAACTGGCACGCGAGCAGCCCGAGGAAGTGCATCGCATCGGGCTGCCCGGGCTGCGCGTGCAGGATCGCGTCGTACAGCGTCTTTGCTTCCCCGAGACGCCCGGCCTCGTGATGCGCGAGCGCCGCGCGCAATTGCAGTTCAATCGACTCCATCGCGTGCGCCGCTCAATACGGATGCGGTTCGCGCCCGAAGTCGATCAGTCGGCCCTCGTGCTCGATCATCACGGCCGCGGCCGCGATCCCTTCGCGCGACATCTCGGCGACGATGTCGCGTGCGCGCCATTGCGTCGGAATGATGATCACGTCGGCCGGCGCCGCCTTCAGCGCGTCGCGGAATTCGATCTTCTGGCCGGTGCCCGGCACATAGGTGCCGACCTTGTCGGGATCGGAATCGACGACGAGCGGAAAGCGCGCGGCATCGGCATCGAAGTGATGGATGAACGCGGCGGCCTTGCCCGTGCCGCCCCAGATCGCGACGCGCCGCCCCGACCCGGCGAGTTCCGCGAGCTGCCCGGCGATTGCCGCGCGATTCTCGACCGAGCGCACCGCGAACCGCAACGATGCGTCGGCACGCGTGCGTGCGTGCGCGGGCACGCCAAGCCGCACGAGCGCATGGACGACTTCGCCGTCGTAGCCGTGCGCGAGCGTCACGATCTCGCCGGCGCGCGCCATCAGCGTGCGGAACGACTCCGTCGTGAACTGCGACACGTGCTCGTAAAAGAAGTCGGCGAGGCGATCGGTCTCGAACACGCGGTCGATACACGGCACTTCCGCGAACAGCCAGCACGCGTTCGGCTGGCGCGACGCGCCCCACGCGAGCTGCTCGACGAGCTTCGCGGGTTCGGTCAGGTGTTCGAGCACATGCCGGATCACGATCGCATCGGGGCGGAACGCGGGCATGTCGACCAAGGGTTCGAACAGCCGCGCGTGGAATTCGATGCCGTTTCCGGTGCCCGCGCTCGCGTTCGGATCGAAGCCGGCGAAACGGCCGCCGCGGCTCGCCTGCGCGAGGCCGCGCACGAAATGGCCTTCGCCGCAGCCGATCTCGACGACCGTCGGTTCGGCCGGCAGCGTGCCGAGCAGCAGGTCGCGCGTGGCCGCGAGATGGCCTTTCCAGATCCCGCCGCTGTTGAACATCCGGTTCGGGTTGCTCTGATACGGAATCGCGTCGTAGCTGAAGCGGTGGTTCCATACGTGCGAACACTGCGGGCACTGGACGAAGTCGAGCGCATGGCGCGGCAGCCCGCGCGCCGCTTCGGCGGATGCGGGCCACGCGAGCGTCGCGAGCGTGCGCTCGCCGGCCGGGAAGAACGGTGCGGCAACCGTATGCGCGCAGACGGGGCAAGGGGCGTCGATCAGGTCGGGGCTCATGCATTCACCTGTTTGCGGAAATGGGCGATCGTCTCCTTCAGGCCATCCTCGAGCGCGATGCCGGGCTGCCAGTCCAGACGCTGGCGCGCGCGGCCGATGTCGGGACGGCGCTGCAGCGGATCGTCGGCCGGCAGCGGGCGATATTCGATGCGGCTTTTCGACCCGGTGAGCCGCAGCACGCATTCGGCCAGCTCGCGGATCGTGATCTCGCTCGGGTTGCCGAGGTTGATCGGGCCGGTGTCGTCGTCCTGGTCCATCATCCGCAACAGCCCTTCGACGAGATCGTCGACGTAGCAGAACGAGCGCGTCTGGCTGCCGTCGCCATACAGCGTGATCGGCTCGCCGCGCAGCGCCTGCATGATGAAGTTCGACACGACGCGCCCGTCGTCCGCGCGCATGCGCGGCCCGTAGGTATTGAAGATCCGCACCACGCGGATATCGACGCGATGCTGGCGGTGATAGTCGAAGAACAGCGTCTCGGCGCAGCGCTTGCCTTCGTCGTAGCACGCGCGCAGCCCGTTCGGGTTCACGTTGCCCCAGTAGCTTTCCTGCTGCGGATGCTGCTGCGCGTCGCCGTACACCTCGCTCGTCGACGCCTGCAGGATGCGCGCGCCGCAGCGCTTCGCGAGACCGAGCATGTTGATCGCGCCCAGCACGGCCGTCTTCACCGTCGACACCGGGTCGCTCTGGTAGTGCACGGGGCTCGCCGGGCACGCCATGTTGAACACGCGGTCCGCTTCGACGTAGAGCGGCAGCCACACGTCGTGGCGAATCACCTCGAAATTGACCTGGCCGATCAGGTGCTCGATGTTGCGCTTGCTGCCGGTGTGGAAGTTGTCGACGCACATCACGTCGTAGCCGCCATGCACGAGCCGCTCGCAGAGGTGCGAGCCGAGAAAGCCCGCGCCGCCGGTGACGAGGACGGACTGGCCGTTCACGCTGCGGCTCCCGGTGCGGCGTCGACACGGCGCACCCACATTTCGTGCAGCGCCTCCTCGAAATGACGCGCGAAGCGGGGCGCGTCGCACAACGGCGACGCCAGCACCTGCGCACGCAGCGTCGTGCGCAGCACGGCCAGCTCGGCCGGATTGCGCGCGAACGCGATGGCCTTCGCGACATACGTGTCTTCGTCGTCCGCGATCCATTCGGGCAGGCGCGCCGCGTGCAGCAGACTTTCGCAGATGTGCGACAGGAACCGCGCGCCGCGGCGGCCGAGCACCGGCACGCCCATCCACAGCGCCTCGGCCGTCGTCGTGCCGCCCGGGTACGGGAACGGGCTCAGCATCAGGTCGACGCGCCGGTAGGCCGCCAGATATTCGTCGCGTGGCGACCGTCCTTCGAACAGCAGACGCGCCGCGTCGATGCCGTGCGCGGCGAAGCGGGCCGCGAGCGCGTCCTGCTCGCGCGGATCGTCGAGATGCGGCGCCTTCACGAACAGCCGTGCGTTCGGCACGTCGCGCAGCACGCGCGACCACACGTCGATCACGCGATCGGTGAGCTTCGCGAGCTTGCCGAAATAGCCGAAGGTCGGATAACCGTTCGCGAGCATCGGCAGCGGGCCGCAGTCGAGCTCGACGGCCGGCGGCGTGAAGCACAGGTAGCTATCGGGCAGGTGCCACGCGCGTTCGACGAAATGCGCGGCCTCGTCGGCCGGCATCACGTGGCGGTCGCCGAGCACGTAGTCGATCGCGCGCATGCCGGTACTCGCGAAGTAACCGGGCCAGCTCACCTGTAGCGGCGCGGGCTTCCACGCGAACAGCGGCAGGCGGTTATGGATCGTGTGGCCGGATGCGTCGATCAGCACGTCGATGCCGTCGTCGTGAATGCGCGCGGCAGCCGCCGCGTCGTCGAGGCCGGCGACACACGTCCACGACGCGAAGCGCGGCTTGATGCGCGCGGTCACGTCGTCCTCGATCTCGCGCGTCGGATACGCATGCAGTTCGACGCGCTCGCGCTTCACGTGCGCGAGCATCCCTTCGATGAAATAGCCGACCGGGTGCGCCTTCAGGTCGCCCGACACGATGCCCACGCGCAGCGGCCGCCCGATGCGCGCGCTCAGGTCGACCCGCCACGTCGAGTACGGCTGCGCGCGCTGCGTGACGAGCGCATCGAAGCGCGCGGCTTCGTCGAGGTACGCGTGCGGGTCGAACGCGTCGCTGTAGTGGTACGCGAACAGCAGGTTGCTGCGCGGCTCCGGCAGTTCCGGACGCAGCGCGACCGCGTGCTGGTATGCCTCGAGCGCGGCCGGGATCTCGTTCAGGTCGAGCAGCGCGTTGCCGAGGTTGTTGTAGGCCTGCCCGTGGTCGGGCTGCAGCGCGATCACCTGGCAGAACGCGTCGACGGCCTCGCGTGCATGGCCCGCGAGCCGCTGCGCGTTGCCGAGATTGTTATAGGCGTCGACGTAGCCGGGCCGCAGCTCGATCGCGAGGCGGAAACACTCGGCGGCGGCGGCCGGGCGGTTGTTCGCCTGCATCACGTTGCCGAGGTTGTAGTAGTAGGTCGCGTCGGGCTTGATCTCGATCGCCGCCATGATCAGTTCCGTCGCCTCGTGATACCGCCCGTACTGGTGACCGATCAGGCCGAGCAGGTGCAGCGCGTCCGCGTGCCGCGGATCGGCGTCGAGGATCCGGCGGTACAGCGTCTCGGCTTCCTCGAGCCGGTCGGCCTGGTGGAGCGCCAGCGCCGCTTCGATCGTGGCGACGGGGGAGTCGGACAGCGTGAGATCAGTCATCGTGGTAAGCCAGCGTGAGTTCGATACGGAGCGCGCAACCGCGCGGAGGCCGGCATCGCACACGCGCGGACGGCCCTCGACATGCCAGCATTCTCGGCGTGGGCCCGCCGTTCCAATCGGCGGAGCAGGTGGCGGATTTGGTCGCTTTTCGTGTGAAGGTGCGGCGGCCGGCTTGACGACGATCAAGGTCGCGACTCGCGCCTGGCCCCGGCGTGTGCCGGCATTCCCCGAAATGCGGGGGAAAACGGCCCGCTAATCCGGCATTTGATTGGCGCGCGGGTCGCTAGACTCGTTCACAGACTTGGAGGCGTCCACCGCGCGGACGATCGCGCAGGGCGCAAGCCGCTTGCCGGCCCGCGGCCGGGGATGCCCCGAAGCCACCCTCAGCGCCTGGAGCCATGTGTATGCACGAGTCCTCAATCATCTCCAACTCGAACGACGACCAGCTCGCCGCACGACGCGAACTGTTCGACCTGATGCAGACCTATCCCGCGACGCAAGAGGAGTTCGAACGCTCGCTCGGCCTGTTCGTGCGCGGCTCGCTGCTCGCGCGGATCCTCGCGACGTTCGAAGTCTACGAGCAGATCGTGCCGCTGCCGGGCTCGATCCTCGACCTCGGCACCTGGCGCGGCCAGACTGCCGTGCTGTGCGAAAACTTCCGCGCGATCCTCGAGCCGCTGAACTTCCAGCGCCGGATTCACGCGTTCGATACGTTCACCGGCTACGCGGGCTTCTCCGACGGCGATTCGCGCGACCGCAAGCTGTTCTCCGACGGCACGTACTCGCTCGCCGGCGACTATGCGGACCTGCTGCGCAACCTGCTGTCGCTGCACGAGCGCAACAACGCGATGGGCCACGTGAACGGCAAGCACCATGTATGGGAAGGCGATTGCCGCGACACGCTGGCCGCCTACGAGGAAACGCATCCGGGCGAACCGGTCGCGCTCGCGTGGTTCGACCTGAACGTGCCGGGCCCGACCCGGCAGGCGTTCGAGACGGTGATGAAGCGCCTCGTGCCGGGCGGCGTGGTCGCGTTCTGGCAACTCACGCGCGGCGGCCAGACGCCGGCCGAAGGGATCCACTACGTGCGCGAGCTGCTCGGCAAGCATCCGCACCGGATCCACAAGGCGAAGTCGTATCCGTCGCTCTGCTATCTGAGCTTCCCTGAAGGCGGCGGGGTGCGCCCATGAAGATCGCGATCCTCGGCAACGGCATCCTCGGGCTGATGACGGCCCGTGCCTGGCAACGCGCCGAGCCGGGCATCGAGCTCGTCGTCGTCGGCCCGGCGCAGCGCCCCGGCTCGGCGACGCGCGCGGCCGCCGCGATGCTCAACTCGTTCACCGAACTGGAAGGCGATTCGCTCGGCACGCCGATCGACCGCTTCAAATTCGAACTGAGCCGCGCGGCAACCGCCGCGTGGCCCGACGTATTTGCAGAGATCTGCACGCCGGATCGGGCGGTCGCGCACGGCTTCGGCACCTATGTGCTGAACAACGCGGCGACCGACGCGCTCGACGACGAGAACTTCGCGGCGATGCGGCGCTTTTGCCGCGAGTTCGAGGAGCCGTGCGAGGCGGTCGATCCGGCCAGCATCCCGAACTACCAGCCGCTGCCGCAGTTCCGCGCGCTGAACGCGGTGTATCTGAAGCGCGAAGGCTGGGCGAACCCGAAACAGTTTCTCGATGCGCTCCAGGCCAGCGTGGCCGAGGGCGGCAATGTCACGTTCGTGTCGGCCGAAGTGGAACGCATCGACGTCGCGGGCGGGCGCGTCGCCGGTGCCCGCCTGAGCGATGGCACGACGCTCGACGCCGACCGGTTCGTGCTCTGCAACGGCGCGAACCTGACGCGCGTGCTGCAGGCTAGCCTGCCCGAGCTGCCGGTGCAACGGCTGTTCTACGGGATCGGCATGTCGATCGAACTGCAGAGCAGCGAAAACGTGCATACGCACTGCGTGCGCACGACCAACCGCGGCCTCGCGTGCGGCGTCTATTCGGCGCCGTACGGCCCGGACCGCACGCTCGTCGGCGCCAGCAACTACATCAGCCCGGTGCCGCACGAGCACGGGCACGCCGGCAGCGCGTACACGCTGCTCAAATCCGCAATGGACCAGATCAACTCGCGGTTCTCGCGCGCGAATCTCGTCAACGTGAACGTCGGCTGGCGGCCGACGACGTCCGACCTGTATCCGCTGATCGGCGAAACCAGCGTGCGCGACCTGTGGATTCTCGGCGGCACCAAGCGCGACGGCTTCCACCTGTCGCCGGTGCTGTGCCGCGACCTCGTCGCCGCGATGCGCGGGCTGCCGATCGATTCGCGCTATGCGCAGCTGGCGCCCGAGCGGCCGCTGATCCGCAACCTGTCGCGCGATGCGGCGATCGCGAAGACGGTCCGCCACCAGATCAACGCCGCTTACCAGCACGACTTCGTGCCCGCGCGCAACCGCATGGTCGAGCAGCTCGAACGCGCGATCCGCGCGGATCTCGAGGCGCTGCACGACCGGCTCGGCGCGACCGACTGGGGGATTCCGCCCGAGCTCGTCGACATGTACCGGTACGGTCACATTCCGGTCTGAACGACATGACTGCGCAGCCCAAACGCGTCGCGATCGTCCAGTCGAACTACATCCCGTGGAAGGGCTACTTCGACCTGATCGCCGCGACCGACGAATTCATCCTGTACGACGACGCGCAGTACACGCGGCGCGACTGGCGCAACCGCAACCAGATCAAGACGCCGCAAGGCGTGCAGTGGCTGACCGTGCCGGTCCGGGTGAAGGGGCGCTATCACCAGAGCATTCGCGAAACCGAGATCGACGGCACGGAGTGGGCCGAACAGCACTGGATGCGGCTGCGCCAGAACTACGCGCGCGCGCCGCATTTCGCGCGCTACGCGCCGGATCTCGAAGCGCTCTACCTGCACGGCCGGCACGACACGTTGAGCGCGCTGAATCTCGCGATGCTGACCTGGGTCAACCGGCAGCTCGGCATCGCCACGCGCATGTCGTCGTCGTCCGACTACACGCTGGAAGGCGATCGCACCGACAAGCTGCTGAACCTGTGCCTGCAGGCCGGCGCGACCGAATACCTGTCCGGCCCCGCCGCACGCGACTATCTCGACGAAAGCCGGTTCGCCGCCGCGCAGGTCGCGGTGCGCTGGTTCGACTATCCGGCCTATCCGCCGTACGCGCAGCTGTGGGGCGAGTTCGTCCACGGCGTGACGGTGCTCGACGTGCTGTTTCATTGCGGGCCGGATGCGCGCCGGCATGTCGTGACCGGCCGACACTGAGGATTACGATGCACGATTCCCGACACTCGGGCCTGCTGGCAGACGTCGCCGCCTATTACGGCGCGCGGCTGGCCGAGCACGGCCAGACCGCGCGCGGCGTGGACTGGAACGGCGAGGACGGCCAGCGGCTTCGGTTTGCACAACTGACGAAGATCGTCGCGCCCGCGGCCGACGGCTTCTCGGTCAACGACCTCGGATGCGGCTACGGCGCGCTGGTGGATTTTCTCGACGAGCACGCGGCCGGGCGCAGCCATGCGTATGCGGGCAACGACGTGTCGCCGGAGATGATCGATGCAGCCCGGCAGCGCTATCGCGATCGCGGCGACGTGTCGTTCCACGTCGGCGACACGCCGTCGTCAGTCTCCGACTACGGCATTGCGTCGGGCATCTTCAACGTGCATCGCGGCCACGGCGACGACGCGTGGCTCGACTATATCCACGCAACGCTCGACACGCTGCACGCGACGAGCCGTCTCGGCTTCGCGTTCAACTGCCTGACGTCGTATTCCGATCCGCCGCACATGCGACCCGAGCGGCTGTACTACGCCGATCCGTGCGCGCTGTTCGATCGCTGCAAGCGCCGCTACTCGCGCCACGTCGCGCTGCTGCACGACTACGGGCTGTACGAATTCACGATCCTCGTCCGGAAGGATGGCTGAGCGCCCACGCGCAAGCCGCCGGCCCCGTTGCCCCTCTTTACGCCTTCGCGGAGTTCCGTCATGTTCGCTCCTCCCAATCTCGACCGCATTCCGTTCGGCCGTCCGTTCATCGTCGGCAAGGAGCTCTACTACATCGCGAAGGCGGTCGAACAGGGCGGACTCGCCGGCGACCAGGCATTCACGAAGCTGTGCCACCAGTGGCTCGAAACGCGCATCGGCTGCCATCGCGCGCTGCTCACGCACTCGTGCACGGCCGCGCTGGAGATGGCGGCGATCCTAACCGACGTCGGCCCGGGCGACGAAGTCATCATGCCGTCCTATACGTTCGTGTCGACCGCCAATGCGTTTGCGCTGCGCGGCGCGACGCCCGTGTTCGTCGACATCCGTCCCGATACGCTGAACCTCGACGAAAGACTGGTCGCCGCCGCGATCACCGAGCGCACGCGCGCGATCGTCCCGGTCCACTATGCGGGCGTGTCGTGCGACATGGACACGATCGCGCACCTCGCCGACGATTACCGGCTGTGGGTCGTCGAGGACGCCGCGCAGGCGATCCAGTCGACCTGGAAGGGCAAGCCGCTCGGCAGCCTCGGCCACCTCGCGTGCCTCAGCTTCCACGAGACCAAGAACGTGATCGCCGGCGAAGGCGGTGCGCTGCTCGTCAACGACGAACGGCTCGTCGAGCGCGCGGAGATCATCCGCGAGAAAGGCACCAACCGCAGCCAGTTCTTTCGCGGCCAGGTCGACAAGTACACGTGGGTCGATCTCGGTTCGTCCTATCTGCCGGGCGAATTGATCGCCGCGTTCCTGTACGCGCAGTTCGAGCACGCGGACGTGATCACCGCGCAGCGGCGCGCGACCGTGAAGCGCTACGAGGATGCGCTGCGGCCGCTGCACGACGCCGGCCACCTCACGCTGCCCGCGATGCCGCTGAGCGAAGCCGGCAACGGCCATCTGTTCTATTTCCTCGCGCGCGACCTCGGCGAGCGCACGGCGCTGCTCGAGCGGATCCGCGCCGCGGGCGTGTTCGCCGTGTTCCATTACGTGCCGCTGCACAGTTCGCCGGCGGGCCGCCGCTACGGCCGCTGCGGCTCCGGCATGCAGGTGACCGACGACGTCGCCGACCGGCTCGTGCGCCTGCCGCTGTACCACGCGATGAGCGACGCGGAGCAGGACCGCGTCCTTCAGGTGGTATCCGACTTCTACCGCAGCGGCGCGCGACCGGCCGTCCGCCCTGCTTCGTCGCACCTCGAGCCCTCCCTTTCATGAACGACTCACCCCGCATCTTCGCGTCGCTCGGCCATCCGTACTACGTCTTCGCGCCGCCGTACCTGCAGACCTCCGGCGGCGTGCGCGCGATGCACTACCTGTGCCACGCGCTGAACCTGCTCGGCTGCGAGGCCTATGTCAACACGACGGTCGTGCACCGCGATTTGCGCACGCCGTTGCTGACGCCGGAAGTCGCGCACGCGCATGGCGCCGCGGGCCGCAGCCCGGTCGCCGTCTATCCGGAAATCGTCGACGAGAACCCGTTCAACGCGCGCTGCGTCGCGCGCTACCTGCTCGCGGAGCCGGGCCGTATCAACGCGAAGCCGATCGCGCTCGCGCCGACCGATCTCGTGTTCGCGTTCGGGCCGTCGATCGTGCCCGACGGATGGCACGCCGACTTGCTGAGAATGCCGCTCGTCGATACGCGCATCTTCCACTGCGACGGTGTCGACGACGCGGCCCGCAGCGGCACGGCCGTGTTCCTGAATCGGCATCTGCGCCGCGGCGGCAACCTGCATCCGGCGACGGCCGACTCGATCGAGATCTCGGGCCGCGTGGCGCCGCGCTCCGCGCACGAGCTCGCCGAGCTGTTTCGCCGCGTCGAATGCCTGTACCTGTACGAATGGTCCACCGCGGCCTTCGAGGCGCTGCTGTGCGGCTGCCCGGTCGTATGCATCCTGAACGACGCGTCGATGCCGAATGCGGAACGCTGGGTGATGGGCGGCAAGGGCATCGCGTGGGGGCTCGATCCGCACGAAATCGCGCACGCGAAGGCGACCGTGCACGAAGCGCGCGACGTGTATCGGGAAGAAGAGACGACGTTCTGGTGGCAATTGCGGCAGTTCGTCGACAAGACCCAGGCACGCGCCGATGAGCTCGATGAGCGCGCCGGCCCGAACGGTGCGGCCGCGTCGCGACCGACCGCGCCCGCGACGCGGCGCATGGCCGTCGTGTGCGCGGAGCCGGCCGTGCACGCGCATGTCGCGGCGCGGTTCTCGTTGCCCGGGCGCGAATGGACCGTGGACTTTCCCGTCGGCGCGAACGGCATCGACCTCGACGTGCTGCAACGGGCCGATGTGATCGTCCTGCACGGCGCGACGCCGAGCCTGCTGTCCGGCGCCGCGCTCGAGCAGATGTTCGCGCTCGGCACGCCGGTCGTCTGCGACCTCGACCGGCCGCTCGACGCGTTTTCGCTCGACGATCCGCACATCGCCGGCAGCGCGCGCCGGCTCGCCGCCATGCGCGACGCGATCCGCCGCGCCGATGCGCTGGTGGTGCCATCGGACGCGATGGCCGCCACGTATCGTCACGTGAATGCGGCGGTACACGCGCTGCCCGTCGACGCCGAGGCCGCCCGCCACGGCGCGCTGTACGCGCGGCTCGCCGAACAGGGCCGGCGGCCGCTCGCGGCGATTGCGGCACCCGGCGAACCGCCCGCGATGCGCACGCGGCAGAAGAAGCGCCTCGTCGCGTATGCGATCGATCCGGTCGACGGTGCGTCCGTGCAGCGCCGTTTCGCGCTGCCGTTCGCGCGGCTCGAGGACGAGTGGACGCTCGTCAGCGGCCTGGCCGACAGCGCGGCGATCGCCACGGCCGATGCCGTGCTGCTCGATCGCCACACGCCGGGCCTGCTGCCGCTCAAGGCGCTGAGCGCGATCTTCGAGTTCGACAAGCCCGTGATCTACGCGACCGATCTTCCGCTCGCCGCGCAGCCGACGACGCAGGCCGACTCAACATGGACCGGCATCGCGTTCACGCTCGGCAACGCGCACGCGATCATCGTCCCTACACCGGACCTCGCGCGCCAGTACCGGCCGTGGAATCCGAACGTGTTCGTGCTGCCCGACAGCGTCGATCTCGACCTGTTCCTGCGCGCGGTGCCCGCACGCGGCGATGCACGCGTGACGATCGGCGTCGCCGGCGCATCGCTGCTGCCGGCCAACTTCGCGCGGGTCGACGCCGCTCTGCGTGCGCTCTGCGAGCGCCATGCCGGCCGCATCGCCGTGCAGTTCCTCGGCGCCCAGGTGCCGGCCGGCTGGGCGGATCATCCGGCGGCCGAGTTCCGGCCCGCGCCCGAGGGTTATCGCGCCTACGCGCAGCAATTGCGCGCGCTCGACTGGGACGTCGCGCTGATGCCGCTTGCCGATACCGACGACGGCGGTGCCAGCGTGATCCAGCGGCAGGAATTCGCGGCCGCCGGCATCGCCGTCGTCGCGAGCGACCGGCCGGCCCTGCGCATCACGCTGACCGACGGCGACGACGCATTGCTCGCCGGCGATACCGCGCACGCCTGGGACGACGCGCTCGAGCGCGTGGTCACGCAGCCGGCGCTGCGCCGGCGGATCGCGCGTACCGCGCAGGCACGCGTGCGCAAGCACGACGCGCTGCAGGCGCGCCTGCCGCTGATTCGCGAGATATACCGGATGTGCGCCGAACGTGAAGGCACGGCCGTGCGCTTGCCGCTGCGGGATGCGCCGATTCCCGGTGTGCTGATCCTCGACGCCGCCGGCGACGCCGAACGCGTGCAAGCCGCGCTGCGCATCGTCGCGGCGCGTGGCGAGCGCGATCTGCTGAGCGTCGTGCTGACGACGTCGCCCGGACCGTTGCCCGAGTGGACGGAGCGGCTGCGCTACCTGAGTACGTCGGCGCAGGAGTATGCGGCCACCGCCGACCAGCTGGCCGCGATGCCCGCATTCGACTGGGTCGCGATCATCGACGCGGCGGACATGGAGATTGGCGCCAGCGCGCCGGAAACGGCGATCGCGGACGCCGCGATCGATTGACGACGGCCGCGCACGGAGCTTCGTGCGTCAGCTGCTCGACGAACACCCGCCGCAACTGCTCGAGCTGCACGAGCTGGAGCTGCATGAACTCGACGACGAGCAATTCGAGCTCGAGTCGGAGGAGCTGGACGTGGAACCGGACGAGCCGCCGCCGCGCGCGGCCATGGGCGGCACCGGCGGCGGCTCCATCAGCGCCATCGAATGCGCGGCCCACGCGGTGCCGGCCAGCGCGCCCGCGCCGAACAATGCGGTTGCCCATAGCACCGCGTCCGGTGAATCGGGCTCGTCACGGCGTGCGCGCTGGTGTTCGGCGAGCGCAGCTCTCGCACCGACCGTCAGGCCGCCGCGCCCGAATCCCGTCAGGCGTCGCGTGACGATCCGGTACGCGATCGCAAACACGGCCATGCTGATCACGAGCAGCAGCACCGGCCGTCCGCGGCTCAGCCCGACCGCGAGTTTCGCCGCGCCCGTGCCGAGCACGCCCAGCGCGATCGCGCGCGAACCCATTCGTGCTGCCCGCATCTCGCCCGCTTCCCACAGCCACGCGCCCCTACGCCCGCGCAGCGCGTTCGCGTAATCGGACACGCGTCGCGCAAGCAACTGACGAAACGCGCCGAAGCTGGCCTCGCCGTCCGGTAGCGCGGCCAGCCACGCGCACTCGTCCGCATACGCACCACCCCGCGTCGGATCGACGCTGCGCACGCGCGCGCCCAGCCGCCCGCCCATCGACAGGTCGATCGCGCCCGCCTGAACGAGCGACAGCGTCGCGACCTGCACGGCCCGCGATTCGTCGCCCATCAGATAGGCGGCCTCCTCGGCCGTGAGGCCCGACGAGAAAGCTTGCGCGCGTCGGCGCCGGCAGCGGTATTCGATCTGCTGCAGCGCCACGATCAGCAGCAGCGCGACGATGCAGACCGGCAGATAGAACGCGAGAAACTGCGGCCCCGTGTAGTTCAGGACATCGAAATCGCGCGCCGATGCGGCGGTCGCGATGACGCTCGCGGCGGCGGCCGGCACGATGGCCTTCGGCAGGCGGTCGCGCCAGATGCGGCGGCCTGCCGGAATGGCGGCGGACGGCGGTTCTGTCGGCCTGTTCGTGCCTGGCGCTGCCTTCGTTGCATTCGTGTGCGGTGTTCCTGCGTCGGTCGTTCGGGGTTCGGGACGCGGCCAGATCGACGCGGGCGGTTCGCAGCCGAACAGGCGGTGATAGCTGTCGAGCGTGTCCTGGTAGCGCCGCGCGTACACGGCGGCTTCGTCCGGCGCGCCGGTGCCGGGCATGTGATGCAGCGGCGCGCGCAGCACGCCGGCGCAGAACACGTCCCAGTATTCGAGCGTGTATTGCAGGTGGAAATGCCATGCGGCATCGACCGCGACCGACGGTGTGACCGGGTGTCCGGCTGCCTGTGCGAGAAACGCGAAGCGCTTGTATTCGTCGATCACGGCCAATGCGTGCGCATGCGTCCAGCCTTCCGCTTCGGCGAGGCGGCGGCTGTATGGCAGCAGGGCGTGCGGGTCGTCGGGGGAATAGGCGAGCAGGCGCGTGAGGAGCGCCTGCTGCGCATCGGTCAGCGCGCGGGCATTGCCTGCGCTCGAGAGAGACGGGATGGCTGCCATCGGGAGAGTCGGCGCGATGCGCGGACGGCCGCCGCGATCGACGCTTGGAGTTGTCGTTGGGGGGATTCTCGCATGACGGGTGGACGGCACGGCACCGTTTCGGGGACTCGCGCGGCCGCAGAGATCATCAGTGGACGATCGGCAAACCATACGGTCAGCGCCACGAAAGCGAAACGGCGATCGAACTTATTTTCAAAAATCGCTTTTGAACCCGTACAAACCGCAAGCGATATCACGCGATGGCCATCAAAGGGGCGGTTAGCCATTTTTGCCATCTGGCACCACGACAGAATTTCTAATTTTTTCCAAAACTGCCCCAGGCAACACCACCGATAATTCCAACAATTAGAATTATCCGTCAACAAAATATTGCCGCCCCGCAGAACCCCACAAATCTACAACTTACCCACTTAAAATCAATCACATACTTAATTTAAACACCGACCCTCAAAATCGGATCAAGGATTTGCAGGATTCGCGCGACATCTGAATAAATTTAATAAAAGCACGTAGCAAACTAATCACTCCGATTATTTACATTCATCATGACTGCCACATATGACAGGTAGTTTTTTTCAAACCTTCACCTAGTATTCGCTTGCCGAGCCAATTAAAGCCGGCGAATACCGCATCAACGGGGCCAGCATTCAAAGAGCGATCAGGAGAGTAAAAATGGGTGTCTATATTATTGAATATGATCAAGATCCGACTTATGTGATCGGCGTTACCGATCAATCGCAAGACAATGGGGTCGTACTGCGGAGCAAAAAGGGGTTAGCGCCTCGTTTTGCCTTCTGGGACATCAACTTCGACTCGGGCATTATCTCGCTGAACGCGAGCGGCGGCGTGCTCGCGATCGGCGCGGACCGGATCGCGCCGGAAGCCCTTCTTCGGCTAAAGCCGACGCAGGCTGCGATCCAGTGGGATTTTTTCTCGCATCCCGGATACATCGTGCCGCGAGCCGACGAAAGTCTGTGCCTCGACGACAAGGGCCGCGTCGTCTCCGACGGGAACCCGCTCTGGCTCTATCCGATCAACGGCTCGCCGGCGCAGCAGTGGCGCCTGGTGCCGCTGAACAGCCTGAAGTCCTTCGAATAACCCGCGGATCGCGACCGGCCCCCTCCCGGGGGCCGGCCATCCCGATTCACGCGTCGCCCGTGCTCGTAGCGTCGGGGGAGGCCCGGATGCGACGCGCGATACGAAAGCCCGCTCGACGAAGTTCGGCGGGCTGCTTTTTTGGCGAGATCGAAAAGCCGGAAAAACAGAAAGAAGGCAGGAAACGCCGCGGCGTTCCGCTTGCCCTGCCGCTCCACACGCAGCACTACGCCGCAGCCGCCCTGGCGATCGAGTTGAGATCGCATGATCAAGATGCAAAAAAATGCGCCGAAGACTCGCCGGCCGGCCGCCGCGCGACGTGTGCATGCGTGCATGAAAGCTACTCGTCTTGGCTGCAGGTGGCCGGCAGGTGCGGAATGGGGACAACTCGCTCCGTCTCCGCCAAACTTGCGATTGCACGCTGTGGGTACCTATGCACATTGATTCGCGTTGGGATACATACGGCATTGCCGTACAATTCGCCGATGTACACGGTCATCGAAACGGAAGTATTCGAGCGGTATGCCGCTGACATCTGGCGCGACGATGAGCGAGAAGCCTTCATCATCGGCTGGCCAACAATCCGCTTTCTGGATACGTCATTCCTGGCAGCGGCGGGTTGCGCAAAGTTCGATGGTCGCGCGCCGGTATGGGTAAGCGCGGTGGCGCCCGAGTCATCTATTACAACGTGCTCGACGATGGATGTATCCGGCTACTGATCGCTTACACAAAGGCGAAATTTGACAATCTGTCGGTAGACTTTCTCAACCGGCTACGTGAAGAGGTCGAAAATGGATAAGGAACTCGAACAGTTCCAGGCCGACCTGCTGAAGTCGGTTAGCGATATGAGGGCGGGAAAACGCGCACGCGTAACCAAGGTGGAACCGACTGCGGCATCGCTGGCACGCACGAAAGTTGGCCTGTCGCAGAGCGCTTTCGCTTTACTGCTCGGGGTGTCGGTACGGACGCTGCAGGATTGGGAGCAAGGGCGTCGAGAACCAACCGGCGCAGCGCAGACCTTGCTGCGAGTCGCAGCACTTCATCCCGAAGCGCTGCGCGATTTGCAAGCAGCCTGACCGCACAAGGTCCGCAGGCCAATGTGCCTGCCGCGGGGCAGCGGGGAAAACGATGAAGTAACGAAAACCGCTGAGAGCCTTACTAGGCTTGACTTGGCGCGCCCGGCTGGGATCGAACCAGCAACCCCTGCCTTCGGAGGGCAGTACTCTATCCATTGAGCTACGGGCGCATATGACAGTGACAACAGTGAACCGGCCCTGATAAACCGGCCGCCCACCATTGGCAAGACGGCAAGGATACCCGGTTTCCCATGACGCGTCCACCGTGCCCGCCCGAATCCCCACCCGGCCCCCTTTCGTGCGGGTAAACACGCGCCTTCGCACCGCTCGCCGTCATGTAAACGTTCCGTCTATAATCGTCCGTGCTTCATTGGACTGCCATTTGCCGTTGCACCGCGCTCACAATTCCTATTAATGGAGACGAGGCAAGCATGAGCGAAGCACCCCACGAATCTCCCGTCAAAACTCCCGGGCAGCTGATTGCCGTTGTCATCGCATCATTCGCGATTCCGATCGCCGTGATCGTCCTGTTTGCCACCTATGCCAACCATGCGTTCCGTGCGGGCGCAGGCACGGACGCGCTCTCCGACGAACAGGTCGCCGCGCGCATCGCACCGATCGCGAAGGTCGACGTGAAGGACGCCAACGCGCCCCGCACGTACAAGACCGGCGAGGAAGTCTACAAGGCCGTGTGCGTGACCTGTCACGGCACGGGCGCCGCCGGCGCGCCGAAGGTCGGCAACAAGGACGACTGGGCACCGCGCATCTCGCAGGGCTTCGACACGCTGCTGAAGACGGCGCTGTCCGGCAAGGGCGCGATGCCGCCGCGCGGCGGCACGAACCCCGACGACGTCAGTGACTATGAAATCGCCCGTGCGATCGTCTACATGGCGAACAACGACGGCGCGAACTTCCCCGAGCCGGCTGCCCCGGCCGCCAATGCGGCGCCGGCAGCCAGCGGCGCGGCGGGCGCGGCGGCCACGGCAGGCGCATCGGGCGCCGACGCATCCAACGCGCAAGCCGCCGCCGCAATGGCTGCGATCGCCGCGATTCCGAAGGCCGGCGAAAAGCCCGCGGCCGCACCCACCAGCGCCGACGCCGCATCGGCCGGCAAGGCGCTGTACACGCAGGTGTGCCAGGCGTGTCACGCGGCCGGCGTGCTCGGCGCGCCGAAGTTCGGCAGCAAGGACGACTGGGCGCCGCGCCTGAAGGAGTCGATGGATACCGTCTACAACTACGCGCTGCACGGCAAGGGCGCGATGCCGCCGAAGGGCGGGTCGAACGCGTCCGACGCCGACGTGAAGGCGGCCGTCGACTACATGGTCAACGCGGCAAAGTAACGCCTGCCGGCCAGAAAAAACCCCCGCGGTGCACGTGCATCGCGGGGGTTTTGTTTTGCCGAGGCCGAAACGACGGCCAGCGCGCACATCACTTCTGCAACAACGCCTTCAGGCTCGCGAGCCGGTCCTTCGGCGTCATCGGCGCTTCCTCCGGCGTCGGCGGCGGCGCTTCGTCGAGCCCCATCTCGGGGATGAAGCGCGACGGCTCGCACACGACCGTCTCGCGCGCCCGCTTGCGCTTCTTGCACCAGTTCAGGTGCAGGCTGCGCTGCGCGCGCGTGATCGCGACGTACATCAGCCGGCGCTCCTCCTCGATCCGCTCGCTGTCGATCGGGCCGTCGTCCTCGCTGCCGCCGCGGTGCGGCATGATGCCTTCCTCGACGCCGACCAGGAACACGTGCGGATACTCGAGGCCCTTCGATGCATGGACGGTCGACAGCCGCACGGCGTCCGGATCCTCGTCCTTGCCTTCCAGCATCGACATCAGCGCGACGGTCTGAATCAGGCCGAGCAGGTTCTTGCCGGTATCGGCGAGCCCGTCCGCGTTATGGAACCCTTCCGCCTCGCCGTCGACGGCTTCCGTCTCGGGCTTCGTGCCCTTGCGCTTGAGCCACTCGAGGAATTCGAGCACGTTCTGCCACTTCGACTGCGCCTGCCGCTCGTCAAACGCGTCGTACAGGTAGGCCTCGTAGTGGATGGCCTCCATCATGTCGTCGAGCACGACGGTCGCGGGCTCCTTGTCCGCGCGATCGGTCAGGCGCTGGATGAAGTCGCAGAACATCCGCAGCGGCTCGACCTGCCGCGCGGACAGCCGCGCCTCGATCCCGCCCATGTACACGGCCTCGAACAGCGACACCTTGGCCTGGCCGGCGAATGAGCCGAGCGCCTCGAGCGTCGTGTTGCCGATCCCGCGGCGCGGCGTCGTGACCGCGCGGATGAACGCGGGATCGTCGTCGGCGTTCGCGATCAGGCGCAGGTACGCGCACAGATCCTTGATCTCGGCCTTGTCGAAGAACGACTGCCCGCCCGACAGCACGTACGGGATCCGCTCGCGCCGCAGCACCTGCTCGAAAATCCGCGCCTGGAAGTTGCCGCGATACAGGATCGCGTAGTCGCGGAACTGCGCGCGCCGCTCGAACTTGTGCGCGGACAGCCGGAACACGACCGATTCGGCTTCGTGTTCCTCGTCGTTGCACGGCGTGACGGTGATCGAGTCGCCCATCCCGTGCTCGGACCACAGCTTCTTCTCGAACAGCTTCGGGTTGTTGGCGATCACGTTGTTCGCGGCGGTCAGGATCCGCACGGTTGACCGGTAGTTCTGCTCGAGCTTGATCACGTGCAGCTTCGGGAAATCCTTGCCGAGCTGCGCGAGGTTTTCGAGCGTCGCGCCGCGCCAGCCGTAGATCGCCTGGTCGTCGTCGCCCACCGCCGTGAATGCGGCGCGCGGGCCGGCGAGCTGCTTCAGCAGCTCGTACTGGCACGCGTTGGTGTCCTGGTATTCGTCGATCAGCAGATAGCGCAGCTTGTTCTGCCAGCGGTCGCGCACCTGTTCGTTCTTCGCGAACAGCTCGGCCGGCAGGCGGATCAGGTCGTCGAAGTCGACCGCCTGGTACGCATGCAGCGTCGCGACGTAGTTGCGGTAGACCAGCGCCGCCTGGTGCTCGTCCTCGTTGGCCGCGATCGTCATCGCCTCGTCGGGCATGATCAGGCCGTTCTTCCACAGCGAAATGGTGCTCTGGATCTTGCGGATCAGGCCCTTGTCGGTGGTGCCGATCTGTTCCTGAATCATCCCGAAGCAATCGTCCGAATCCATGATCGAGAACTGCGGCTTCAGCCCGACATGCTCGGCCTCCTGGCGCAGGATCTGCACGCCGAGCGAGTGGAACGTGCACACGGTGAGCTGGTTGACGGGCACCTTGCGGCCTTCCTTGCCGGGCGTGGTGAGCGTCTTGCCCTCCAGCAGCTTCGACACGCGCTCGCGCATTTCGGCGGCGGCCTTGTTCGTGAACGTGACGGCCGCGATGTGGCGCGGCTCGAAGCCTTTCGCTTCGATCAGGTGCGCGATCTTCTGCGTGATCACGCGGGTCTTGCCGCTGCCCGCGCCGGCGAGCACGAGGCAGGGACCGTCGAGGTAGCGCACCGCTTCGTTCTGAGCGGGGTTGAGGCCTGCGGACATGATGGCGGATGATGTTGCGGTTGACGGCGAGACGCCGGGAGGATGCCGCGCGCGGCAGGCCCGGAATGCAGGCGGACACACGGGCAGGACGCGCATGTTAACACGTCGGCGGCGTACTTTTCGGGAACCCCGCCGCACGGGGATCGCGCAGGCAGGCTGCCGTTTCGTCCCCTGTCCGATCGGCCAATCCGGCCCCATCCGCGACCCGATCGGCCACAATGGACGCATGTCGACGCGTCTGCGCGTCGGGCCCGCCAGCATCGTCACACCGGATCGATTTCATGGGATACCCGTTCGCCACCGCCACCCTCGGCCCGCTGCTGTTCCTCCAGGGGCGCCACGTGCGCCGTGTCACGCCGCGGCTGCCCGAGGCGGCCGGCCCGCGCGACGGCGTGGCCGGCGACGGCCCGCCGCTACGCGTGCTGGTGGTCGGCGATTCGGCCGCCGCGGGTGTCGGCGTCGCATCGCAGCACGACGCGCTGTCCGGGCAGCTGGCGCGCACGCTCGCGGCCACCCACCGGGTCGGCTGGAAGCTGCTCGCGCGCACCGGCCTGACCACGCGGGAGCTCGTCGACTGGCTCGCGACCGAGCCGGCCGAGCCGTTCGACGTGGCCGTGACCTCGCTCGGCGTCAACGACGTGACGGGCGGCGTGGCGCCGGCCCGCTGGCAGGCGCAGCAGGCCGAACTCGTGCGGCTGCTCGCCGCGCGCTTTGAAGTCGGGCACGTGATCCTGTCGGCGGTGCCGCCGATGGAGCGCTTTCCGGCGCTGCCGCAGCCGCTCGCGTGGTATCTCGGGCTGCGCGCGAAGCGGCTCAACGCCGCGCTCGCCGACTGGGCCGCGACCCAGCCGAACTGCACGTTCCTGCGCGTCGCGCTGCCGCTCGAACGCCACCTGATGGCCGCCGACGGCTTTCATCCGGGCGCGGCGGCCTGCGCCGCGTGGGCCGCGCAGGTGGCTGACGCCCTGCCACGGCAACGCGCGCCGGATCACGCGCCACGCTGACGGCCTGCCGGCGACCCCATGCCGCCCGCGGCACGACCAACCGCGCGCCAGTACCCTTCCGATGCCACGCCAAACGCCGGCCGCTACCGCACATCCGCCGCCTCCTGCCGTGCGTTTTGCCGAAGGCCGCGATGCGTGCCGCCGCGCCATGCCAAAATAGCCGGTCGTCCACGCGCCGCCACGGCGCGCCATCCTTTCGTTTCGTACGCAGCCAGGGATTGCCATGTCGTCATTGCTCAGGATTGGTTTGATGGGTTTCGGTTTCGCCGGCGCGACGTTCCACGCGCCCGTGATCGCCGCGAGCGGCCGTACCGAGGTCGCCGCGATCGCGACGGGGCAGCCCGATCGCGCACGCGCCGCGTATCCGGGCGCGCGCATCGTCCCCGATCTCGATACGCTGCTCGGCCTCGACGATATCGACTGCGTGGTGATCGCCACGCCGAACGACACCCACTTCCCGCTCGCGCGCCAGGTACTCGAAGCCGGCCGTCACGTCGTCGTCGACAAACCGGTCACGCTCACCGCCGACGAGGCGCTCGCGCTCGCGCGCCTCGCGAACGCGCGCAGCCGCCTGTTCGCGCCGTTCCACAACCGCCGCTGGGACGGCGACTTCCTCACCGTGCGCCGCATCGTCGAATCCGGCGAACTCGGCCGGCTGACGTATTTCGCGTCGCACTTCGACCGTTTCCGGCCGACTCCGCGCACGCGCTGGCGCGAGGAGCCCGCCCGCGGCGGCGGCCTGCTGCTCGACCTCGGCCCGCACCTGATCGACCAGGCGCTCGCGCTGTTCGGGCTGCCCGACACGGTCAGCGCGACGGTCAAGACGCGCCGCGACAACGGCACGGCGCCCGATTTCGTGCACCTGCTGCTCGGCTATCCGGACAAGGACGTCGCGCTGCACGCGAGCGCGCTGTCGGCGATCGAGCCCGCGCGCTTCACGCTGCACGGCACGTGCGGCAGCTACCAGAAGTTCGGCCTCGATACGCAGGAAGACCAGTTGAAGGCAGGCCTCACGCCCGACCACGTCGAGTTCGGCGGCGGCAACCCGCCCGGCGTGCTGCGCACGCTCGAAGGCGAGGTCGAAGTCGAGCGGCCGGTGCCGACGCTCGACGGCCAGTACGCGGAGTTCTATCGCGCGCTCGCCGCGTCGGTCCACGACGGCGCACCGTTCCCGGTCACGCCGCAGGACGGGGTCGACGTGATGACGATCATCGAGCTTGCCGCGCAGAGCGAGCACGAAGGCCGCCGGGTACCATTCGTGCGCCGCACCGTCTGACGGCCGCCGGCCGGGTGCCGACCCGGCCACAAAGCCGCCGTCCCGCGTCAATCCGCGCCATTCCGCGCCGCGCCGCACGCCGGCGGCGACCATGGGCCAGCATCCCACGGCGGGCCGCCTCGAACATTCCGTTACAAATGGTGCGGGAACGAAAGTCAGCGGTCGCCCGGTCTGACGCGTTTCTCAAAAAGTCGATCCGACTCCAAACCGTCAGGAGAATGTGATGCAACGGTTGATTCGCGCAGCGGCATGCTGCGTCCTGGTTTCCTCGCTCGCCGCGTGTGTCGTGCAGCCGCAGCGGCCAGTCCGGCAGGCGCCGCCGCCTCCCGCGCGACCGAATCCGCAGGTCATCGCGAACGAGCGCATGCAGGAGGTCCAGGGCCGGATCGACAACCTGCACCGCCGGATCGACACACGCGTCAACGGCGGCTACTACCCGCCGCCGTACGGCGCGCAGCTGCACCACCGCCTCGACGTGATCCGCCAGGAAGCGAACGACATGTCGACCCAGCACAACGGCGGCCTGTCCGGCGACGAGCAGCGCGTGCTGAACCAGGAACTCGACACGGCCGCGCGCGCGATCGGCGAGTGACGCCGGCCCCCGCCGGTGCCGGCAAAAGCGGCGGCGCCCCACGTCGCCGCTTGTCGCGAAGCGACATTCTTTTGCTCAAATTGACAACGTCCACCCGCTCGCGTACAGTCGCCCGCACGCGTCGGGAGAGCGTGTGACCGCGTAGCTAGGAACGCCGGTCGCGCCGCCGAAGGGGCACACCCGCAAACTCTCAGGCAAAAGGACCGACCGCGTCGGGGAATCCCGTCCGCGCATTGCGCGGGCCGCACTCCCCGCACTCTGGAGAGCGGCAGTAGCCCGTTGCGCCCATGCGGCGCGGGGCAAGCTGCCCACCGAAGGGGCGCGCGTTCGCCGGCCTGTGGCCGCAGCGCAATCTCTCAGGTATCGAGGACAGAGGGGCATGTACCGGATCGCTCGCAGGCACACGGCCGCGGCGGTCGGCACATGGCCGTTCTGACCCGCGCGCAAGCGCCTTGCCTGAGGCCTCGATGACTGCACTGAATCACACCCCGCTCAACGCCGCGCATCGCGCGCTCAATGCCCGCATGGTCGACTTCGGCGGCTGGGACATGCCCGTCAACTACGGCTCGCAGATCGAAGAACACGAAGCCGTGCGCACCGACGCCGGCATGTTCGACGTGTCGCACATGTGCGTCGTCGATTTCACCGGCAGCCGCGTGCGCGCGTTCTTCGAACACGCGATCGCGAACAACGTCGGCAAGCTCAAGACCCCCGGCAAGGCGCTCTACTCGTGCCTGCTCAATCCGCAGGGCGGCGTCATCGACGACCTGATCGTCTATTACTTCACCGAAGACTTCTTCCGCGTCGTCGTCAACGCCGGCACGGCCGAGAAGGACATCGCGTGGTTCAACCAGCTCAACGAGCAAGGTGGCTACGGCCTGACCATCGCGCCGCGCCGCGATTTCGCGATCGTCGCCGTCCAAGGCCCGAACGCCCGTGAAAAGGTCTGGACGACGGTGCCCGCCGCGCGCGCCGCCACCAGCGAACTGAAGCCGTTCAACGCCGCGCGGGTCGCCGGCACGCCGTTCGGCGAGCTCACCGTCGCGCGCACCGGCTACACCGGCGAAGACGGCTTCGAAGTGATCGTCCCGGCCGTGCACGTCGAAGCGCTGTGGACCGCGCTGCAGCAAAACGGCGTGCGCCCGTGCGGGCTCGGCGCGCGCGACACGCTGCGCCTCGAGGCCGGCATGAACCTGTACGGCCAGGACATGGACGAGACCGTGTCCCCGCTCGACGCGGGCCTCGCATGGACGGTCGACCTGTCGGCACCGCGCGACTTCGTCGGCCGTGACGCGCTCGAGCGCGACGGCACGCGCGCCGCGTTCGTCGGCCTGATCCTGCAAAAGGAAAACGGCAAGGCGGGCGGCGTGCTGCGCGCGCACCAGAAGGTCGTCACGCCGCACGGCGAAGGCGAGATCACGAGCGGCACGTTCTCGCCGTCGATGCAGGAATCGATCGCGTTCGCACGCGTGCCAGCGGCCGTCCACGTCGGCGACACCATACATGTGCAGATTCGAGACAAGCAACTTCCCGCGCGCGTGGTAAAACTGCCGTTCGTGCGCAACGGCAAGGTCCTCGCTGCGTAACGACCGGGGGCCCGCCTCCCGGCAAGCCGGGAAATGGCGCCCGGCGCAACCCCATCCGGCGCGCTCAGGCGGCGCGCCAGCATAACGAACATACCTTTTATCCAGGAGCATCCGATGAGCAACGTCCCGGCCGATCTGAAATACACCGACGAACACGAGTGGATCCGCACCGAAGCCGACGGCACGCTGACGGTCGGCATCACCGATCACGCGCAGAGCACGCTCGGCGACATCGTCTTCCTCGAGCTGCCGGCAGTCGGCAAGTCGGTGAGCGCAGGCGACGCAGTCGGCGTCGTCGAATCGGTGAAGGCGGCATCCGACATCTACTCGCCGGTGTCCGGCGAGATCATCGCCATCAACGAAGAAGCCGCCGACTCGCCGGAGGAAGTGAACAGCGACGCATACGGCGTGTGGCTCTTCAAGATCAAGCTCGCGGACGGCGCATCGACCGACAAGCTGATCGACGCCGACGCATACGGCAAGCTGATCGACTAATTTTCCTTACCCGAACCGCGCGCGGCCGGCCAGCCGGCCCGCGCGGGACCAGAGTCACGCCATGAAGCTCGAACACCCGGACCGTCTGATGAACCGCACGCCCCTCTCGCTCGCCGCGCTCGAAACGCACGACGCGTTCGCAGAACGCCACATCGGCCCCGATGCCGCCAGCCAGCAGGCCATGCTCGACACGCTCGGCTTCGCGTCGCGCGCCGCCCTGATCGACGCCGTGATCCCGGCCTCGATCCGCCGCGCCGAAACGCTGCCGCTCGGCCCGTTCGCGCAGCCGAAGAGCGAGGCCGAAGCCCTCGCCGCGCTGCGTGCCCTCGCGGACAAGAACCAGGTGTTCCGCTCATACATCGGCCAGGGCTATCACGACACGCACACGCCGGCCGTGATCCTGCGCAACGTGCTCGAAAACCCGGCGTGGTACACGGCCTACACGCCGTACCAGCCCGAAATTTCCCAGGGTCGCCTCGAGGCGCTCCTGAACTTCCAGCAGATGGTCGCCGACCTCACGGGCCTCGCGATCTCGAACGCATCGCTGCTCGATGAAGCCACCGCCGCGGCCGAAGCGATGACGCTGCTGCAGCGCACCGGCAAGCCGGCGTCGAACGTGTTCTACGTCGCCGACGACGTGCTGCCGCAGACGCTCGAAGTGATCCGCACGCGCGCGCTGCCGATCGGCATCGAAGTGAAGACGGGCCCGGCAGCCGACGCCGCGCAGGCCAACGCGTTCGGCGTGCTGCTGCAATATCCGGGCGTCAACGGCGACGTGCGCGACTACCGCGCGCTCACCGAAGCGATCCACGCGGCCGGCGGCCATGTCGTCGTCGCGGCCGACCTGCTCGCGCTGACCGTGCTGACGCCACCCGGCGAATGGGGCGCGGACGTCGCCGTCGGCAACACGCAGCGCTTCGGCGTGCCGATGGGCTTCGGCGGCCCGCACGCCGCGTATCTCGCGGTGCGTGACGAATTCAAGCGCCAGATGCCGGGCCGCCTCGTCGGCGTGACCGTCGACGCGCAGGGCAAGCCCGCGCTGCGCCTCGCGCTGCAGACGCGCGAACAGCACATCCGCCGCGAGAAGGCGACGTCGAACGTGTGTACCGCGCAAGCGCTGCTCGCGATCATGGCGAGCATGTACGCGGTCTACCACGGCCCGCACGGCCTGAAGACGATCGCGCTGCGCGTGAACCGCATCGCGGCGCTGTTCGCCGCCGGCGTGAAGCAGCTCGGCTTCGCGACCGTCAACGACACGTTCTTCGACACGCTGACGATCGACACCGGCGCGCGCACCGCGCAGGTCCACGAATTCGCGAAGGCCCGCCGCATCAACCTGCGCCGCGTGAGCGCCACGCAAGTGGGCGTGTCGTTCGACGAAACGACGACCCGCGACGACCTCGCCGATCTCCTCGCCGTGTTCGCGCAGGCCGCGGGCGGCACCGCGCCGTCCGTCGACGCGCTGGACGCGGGCGCAGCCGGCGTCGCCGCGCTGCCGGCCGGCCTCGAGCGCACGAGCGCGTACCTGACGCACCACGTGTTCAATCGCCACCATTCCGAGACCGAAATGCTGCGCTACCTGCGCAGCCTGTCGGACAAGGATCTCGCGCTCGACCGCTCGATGATCCCGCTCGGCTCGTGCACGATGAAGCTGAACGCAACGTCGGAAATGCTGCCGGTCACGTGGCCCGAGTTCGGCAGGATCCACCCGTTCGCGCCGGCCGAGCAGACCGTCGGCTACCGCGAGATGATCGACCAGCTCGAGCAGATGCTCGTCGCGGCCACCGGCTACGCGGCCGTGTCGCTGCAGCCGAACGCCGGCTCGCAGGGCGAGTACGCGGGCCTGCTGATCATCCACGCGTACCACGCATCGCGCGGCGAAGCGCATCGCGACGTGTGCCTGATCCCGGCTTCCGCGCACGGCACGAACCCGGCCTCCGCACACATGGCCGGCATGAAGGTCGTGGTCGTCGCGTGCGACGCGCAGGGCAACGTCGACATCGCCGATCTCAAGGCGAAGGCCGAGCAGCACGCGAACGACCTCGCGGCGATCATGATCACGTATCCGTCGACGCACGGCGTGTTCGAGCAGAACGTGCGCGAGATCTGCGAGATCGTCCATGCGCACGGCGGCCAGGTGTACGTCGACGGCGCGAACATGAACGCGATGGTCGGCCTGACCGCACCGGGCCAGTTCGGCGGCGACGTGTCGCACCTGAACCTGCACAAGACCTTCTGCATCCCGCACGGCGGTGGCGGCCCGGGCGTCGGCCCGGTCGCCGTCGGCGCGCACCTCGCGAAATTCCTGCCGAACCAGCGTTCGACCGGCTACACGCGCGAAGAAGACGGCATCGGCGCGGTATCGGCCGCGCCGTACGGCTCGGCATCGATCCTGCCGATCTCGTGGATGTACATCGCGATGATGGGCGCGAAGAACCTGACCGCCGCCACCGAGACCGCGATCCTCAACGCGAACTACATCGCGAAGCGCCTCGCGCCGCACTACCCGGTGCTGTATTCGGGCCCGGGCGGGCTGGTCGCGCACGAGTGCATTCTCGACCTGCGCCCGATCAAGGAAACGAGCGGCATCAGCGTCGACGACGTCGCCAAGCGCCTGATGGACTACGGCTTCCACGCGCCGACGATGAGCTTCCCGGTGCCGGGCACGCTGATGGTCGAGCCGACCGAATCGGAATCGCAGGAAGAACTCGACCGCTTCATCGCCGCGATGATCGCGATCCGCGAGGAAATCCGCGCGGTCGAGGAAGGCCGCGCCGATCGCGAGGACAACCCGCTGCGTCACGCGCCGCACACGGCCGCCGTCGTGACCGCGAACGAGTGGCCGCACGCGTACTCGCGCGAGCAGGCCGCGTACCCGGTCGCCTCGCTCGGCACGAACAAGTACTGGCCACCGGTCGGCCGTGCGGACAACGCTTACGGCGACCGCAACCTGTTCTGCTCGTGCGTGCCGATGTCGGACTACGCATAACGCCTGCCGCGCGCCGGAGTCCGATCATGACCACACCGCACGCAACCGACGGTTGCGTGCGGTTTTTGCGTTCGCCGCCCGGCCAATCGATTCACGCTCGCCCGCCAATCCGGCTAACATCACACGCGATCCAGCCAATCAAGGAGTTCCGCATGGTGCGTCCGATGTTTCCGGGCCAGGGTGCAACGCAGGAGCGGCCGCGCACGCGCCGCTTCGTGCCGCTGCTCGTCGCGTCGCTGTCGTTCGCTACCGTCGGCCTCGGCACGGCCGGCAGCGCGCGCGCGGCGATGAATTTCTGCGCGGCGCCCGCGTTGCAGGCGAGCGAGACGATACAGGCCGAGCCGGGTGTGCAGGCGCTGATCCGCAGCGTCGACGCGCGCATCGGCGAGCAGCCGAAGGCGATGCCGCGCGTGCACACCGAGGGCACGCTGCCGCACGAAGGCATCTACGACCAGAGCGCCGACGCGCTGAAGGACATGGAGCTGATGCGCGACGCCGCGCTCGCGTGGCGCGTGACGAATGCGCCGCGCTACCTGCAGCTCGTCGACCGCTTCCTGTCCGCGTGGGTGTCGACCTACCAGCCGAGCTTCAACCCGATCGACGAGACGCGCTTCGACAGCCTGATCGTCGCGTACGACATGACGGCGAGCGCGCTGCCGGTCAAGACGCGCAACGCAACCGCGGCGTTCATCGCGAAGCTGGGCGCCGGCTATGTCGCGCAGATCGACGCGCAGAAGCGCCCGCTCACCGGCACGTGGCGCAACAACTGGCAGAGCCACCGGATCAAGCTGATCGCGCTGTCCGCGTTCACGCTCGGCGACCGCAAGATGATGAACGCCGCGCAGCGGCTGTTCGTCGAGCATCTCGCCGACAACATCGGTCCGGACGGCAAGACCTGGGATTTCGACGAACGCGATGCGCTGCATTACGCGGTGTACGACCTGCAGCCGCTGGTGACAGCCGCGCTCGCCGCGCGCCGCTTCAACCGCAACTGGCTGCGCGAGCGCGGCGCGAACGGCGCGTCGCTCGCGGCCGCGCTCGATTGGCTCGTGCCGTACGCGCTCGGCGAGAAGACCCACGAGGAATTCGTGAATTCGCCGGTGCCGTTCGATGCGAAGCGCCGCGAAGCCGGCTTGCCGGGCTACACGGGGCAGTGGGATCCGAAAAACGCCACCGAACTCTTTCATCTGGCCGCGCGGCTCGACGGGCGCTATGCCCGTGTCGCGCGGCAGTTATCCGTCATGCCGCCCGCATGGCTGGCCGCGTGCCTGCCATTGCAGGCGCGCTAGCATCATTCTCAAAGCAAGGCAGATATCAAAATGGCAGTCAGCGTGTTTGACCTCTTCAAGATCGGCATCGGCCCGTCCAGTTCGCACACGGTCGGACCGATGCGCGCGGCGCTGATGTTCGTCCAGGGCCTCGAGCGCGACGGGCTGCTCGACGCGACGGCCAACGTGAAGGTCGAGCTGTACGGCTCGCTCGGCGCGACCGGCAAGGGCCACGGCACCGACCGCGGCGTGATGCTCGGCCTGCTCGGCGACGCGCCCGACACCGTCGATCCCGACACGATCGACGCGCGGCTCGACGACGTCCGCAAGTCGAAGCAGCTCGCGCTGCTCGGCACGCATCCGGTGCCGTTCGTGCTGAAGGAGCACATCGCGTTCTACCGGCAGGCGCTGCCCGAGCACCCGAACGGGATGAAGCTGCGCGCATCCGACGCGAACGGCGACGTGCTGGTCGAGCGCACCTACCTGTCGGTCGGCGGCGGCTTCGTCGTGACGGCCGGCGCGCCGAACACGAAGGTGCTGAGCGCGGCCGAGCAGATGACGCACCCGTTCCGCACCGGCGCCGAGCTGCTCGCGCTGACCGAGGCGACCGGCAAATCGATCGCGCGGCTGATGTGGGAAAACGAGCGCGCGTGGCACACCGAGGAAGAGACGCGCGACGGGTTGCTGAAGATCTGGGCCGTGATGCAGTCGTGCGTGTCGCGCGGCTGCGGGATCGGCAACCCGGACGCCGACGGCAACCTGCCCGGCCCGTTCCAGGTGAAGCGCCGCGCGCCGCAGCTGTATCGCACGCTGACCGGCAACCCCGAACAGGCGCTGCAGGATCCGCTGTCGATGATCGACTGGATCAACCTGTACGCGATCGCCGTCAACGAGGAAAACGCGGCCGGCGGCCGCGTCGTCACCGCGCCGACCAACGGCGCGGCCGGCATCATTCCGGCGGTGCTGCACTACTACACGCGCTTCACGCCGGGCGCGAACGAACAGGGCGTGATCGACTTCCTGCTGACGGCCGCGGCGATCGGCATTCTTTACAAGATCAACGCATCGATTTCGGGCGCGGAAGTGGGCTGCCAGGGCGAAGTGGGCGTCGCGTGCTCGATGGCGGCCGGTGCGCTCGCGGCCGTGCTCGGCGGCACGCCGCGCCAGGTCGAGAACGCGGCCGAGATCGGGATGGAGCACAACCTCGGCCTCACCTGCGACCCGGTCGGCGGGATGGTGCAGATCCCGTGCATCGAGCGCAACGCGATGGCGTCCGTGAAGGCCGTCAACGCGGCGCGCATGGCGCTGCGCGGCGACGGCTCGCACTACGTGTCGCTCGACTCGGTGATCAAGACGATGCGCGAGACGGGCGCCGACATGAAGACGAAGTACAAGGAAACCTCGCGGGGTGGCCTGGCGGTGAATATCGTCGAGTGTTGATGCGGGGTCGCACGGTAATGCGGGGCGAATCGAGGCCCCTGCATCACGGCCACTGCCGTCGCGCATGCAACACCCGGAGGACCTCCACGATCCCGTCGGCTGGTCGGATGCGATACACGAGCACATAGTTCGGCGCGACCACCAGCTCGCGCGTGCCCGCCACCCGCCCTTGCCGATACAACTCGGCATGGGCCGGCAACGACCGTGCCCATTCTTCCAGCAGTTCGTCGAGTTCGAGCGCAGCCAGCGGGTCGTCCTCGCCGATGTAGTCCATGATCGCGGCGCGATCCTCGTACGCCTTCGGATTCCAGTACAGCGCAAGGGTCAAGTAGCATCCCCTCGTCTGCCCCCGAGCCGCTCACGCAACGCCGCACGGCGCGACGCGAAGTCGGCGCTGACCTCGGCGTCGGGAATCGGCGCCCGCGGATCGTCCAGCGCCTGTTGCACCTGCTCGCGAAACCAGCGATCGTGGGCCGCTGCCTCGTGCGCCGCCCTCAACGCGGCTGCGCGATCAGGCCGGGTCGCCCGGCCGGCCGCATCCGGGTCGAATGCCGACGCATCCACATCGAACCGGGTGATGCCGATGTCGCGTAGAAATCCGACCAATGTTTCCAAACGGCGAAACACCCGCACGTCGCCGCGCTTGGCCGACAGGAAACGGTCGTGCGCGCCGCAACGGGCCGAGAGCGCCCAGCCGTTGCCGCAGCCGACCACGCGGGCCGCGCGTACGGCGCCGGCTTCGACCAGTTCCGTCAGCGTCTTTTGATCGATCGTTTCGGTTGCCATGGTGATTCTCGATGCGGTTTATCCATCCGTTCGCTGAATTTTACTATTGAATGGCATCTCATTTTATTGTTGATTGGGATACGCCATTTCCGAGTCGACACAGATTCCGACCCAACATCCATAGCGATACTTTTCACCGCCCAGGGCGTAGGCACAAGCCGGCCGTTCGGCCAGCGGAAACCCCGGCGCGCGTTCCGAAGCGCCCCCCGATCCGACACTTTTCACCGGCCGGCGTACCGGTGCCCGCCAACCGGCGTAAGCTGTACGTCCCGCTACCAAGGAGACGGCAGCCCATGTCGCATTCCAAGGATCTCGAGCAGAGCGTCACCACCGGCGCGCGACTCCTCGTCGATGCGTTGCTCGCCAATCACGTCGAACGCGCGTTCTGCGTGCCGGGCGAGAGCTTCCTCGCCGTACTCGATGCGCTCGCGGATCACACCGCGCGCATCCAGACGGTCGTCTGCCGCCACGAAGCGGCCGCCGCGAACATGGCGGAGGCGGTCGGCAAGCTGACCGGCCGCCCCGGCATCGCGTTCGTCACGCGCGGGCCCGGCGCGACCCACGCGTCGATCGGCGTGCACACCGCGTTCCAGGATTCGACGCCGATGATCCTGTTCGTCGGCCAGTGCGCACGCGAGCACCTCGACCGCGAAGCCTTCCAGGAAATCGACTACCGGCGGATGTTCGGCCAGATGGCGAAATGGGTCGCGCAGATCGACGACCCGCGCCGCATTCCCGAATACCTGAGCCATGCGTTCCACGTCGCGACTTCCGGTCGCCCGGGCCCCGTCGTGCTCGCGCTGCCGGAGGACGTGCTGTCCGAAGCGTGCGCATCGCAACCGGTCGTGCCGGCCGCGAAACGTGTCGCGGCGTCGCCGTCGGCCACGCAGCTCGACGAGCTGCGCGAACGGCTCGCGCATGCGGAACGGCCGTTCGCGATCGTCGGCGGCAGCGGCTGGACGCCCGACGCATGTGCGAACCTGCGCACCTTCGTCGAGCGCTGGCAACTGCCGGTCGCATGCGCGTTCCGCTTCCAGGACACCTTCGACAACGCGCACCCGAACTACGCGGGCGACGTCGGCCTCGGGATCAATCCCGCGCTCGGCAAGCGGATTCGCGACGCCGACCTGCTGCTGGTGCTCGGCCCGCGCCTCGGCGAAGCGACGACGGGCGGCTACACGCTGCTCGACATCCCGAAGACGCGCCAGACGCTGATCCACGTGCACCAGGGCGCGGACGAGCTCGGCCGCGTGTATGCGGCCGACCTGCCGATCGTGTCGGGGATGCCGGAGATCGCGGCGCCGCTCGCCGCGCTCGAACCGCCGGCGCACCCCGCGTGGGCCGGCACGGCCGACGACGCGCACCGCGCGTACCGCGAATGGCATGCGCCGCTGCCGATGCCCGGCGACGTCCAGCTCGGCGACGTGATGGTGCAGCTGCGCGAGCGCCTGCCGCACGACGCGATCCTGACCAACGGCGCCGGCAACTACGCGATCTGGCTGCATCGCCACTTCGCGTACCGCCACTTCCGCTCGCAGCTCGCACCGACCAGCGGCGCGATGGGTTACGGGCTGCCCGCGGCGCTCGCCGCCAAGTCGCTGTATCCGGAGCGGGCCGTCGTCGCGCTCGCCGGCGACGGCTGCTTCATGATGGCCGGCAACGAACTGGCCACCGCGATGCAGTACGGGCTGAACATCGTCGCGATCGTCGTCAACAACGGGCATTTCGGTACGATCCGCATGCATCAGGAGCGCAACTATCCGGGGCGCGTGCACGGCACGGGGCTCACGAACCCCGATTTCGCCGCGTATGCGCGCGCGTTCGGCGCGCATGGCGAGATGGTCGAGCGCACCGCCGACTTCGCGCCGGCACTGGAGCGCGCGCTGACCTGCGGGCTGCCGGCGCTGATCGAGATCCGCATCCCGCAGGACGCCAGCACGCCGGCCGCGACGCTCGAGCAGATTCGCGAGCAGGGCCGCCGGGCGCGCGGCGCATGACCATGGGCATGCACGCCGCACCGGCCAGTCTCGCGTTGTCGCACGACGACGCGCTCGTCCTCCCCGGCACGCTGCTCGCGCCCGACGGCACGCTCGTCGCGCCGTACGACATCGAGCACGGCAGCGACCGCGCGGAAGGCTGCGTGCCGGCCGCGGCGGCGCTCGGCCTGCTGCATGCCGTTCATCGGCCGTTCCGGCGCGATTACGGCCGTACGTCGGACGTGCACGTGATCAACGGGATGGGTGTCGCACTCGGCGACTCGGTGATCGGGCTGACCGCGCTCGCCGCGCTGCGCACGATGCATCCCGGCGTGCGCTTCATACTGTACCGGCCGGCCCGCGCACCGCGCTACGTCGAAGCGCTGTATGCGCTCGCGGCCGACGTCGTCGCGCCGTCACGCGCGCTGCCGTACGCCGCCGACGCGCTGCCCGCGCACGCGCCGTGCATCGATCTCGGCAATCATCTGTACTGGCCCGCGTTCGCACAGCAGCCGATGATCGATTTCTTCCTCGACGCGCTCGGGGTGGATCCGGCCACGGTGCCGGCCGCCGCGAAACGCAATCGCTGGCTCGCGCGGCTGCCGCTGCCCACGCTGCCGGCCGAATGGCAGCGGCCGTACGTGCTGTTTTGCCCGACGGCGAGCACCGCGGTGCGCAGCGTGCCGCCCGCGCTGCGTGCGGCATTCGTGGAGCGGCTCGTGCAGCGTTACGGGCTGCCGGTTGTCGGGTTCGGCCCGGTCGCGCATCCGGCCTACGTCGACGTGAGCCGCCACGCGCCCGACACCGCGCACTTCATTGCCTGGGTCAAGGGTGCGAGCGTGCTGTTCGCGCCCGACACGGCCGCGCTGCATGTCGCCGACGGCTTCGACGTGCCGACGCTCGCTTGTTTCACGACGATCGGGCCGGCGCTGCGCGTGCGCGACTATCCGCACTGCGTGCCGGTCGAGCTGGACGTGCCGGCCGAATTGCGCGGGCTGCATCGCAGCGAGCGGCCGGAGGATCTGACGGCGGTCGAAGCCGCTTACCAGGCGATCGACTGGGATGCGCTGCCGTGGCCGGCGCCGCGCGGAGCGGCCGCTGCAGCCGCCGCGGCCGAATAGAAAAACGGAAGTCACCCGGAAGATCGAACCTTCAGCGGCCTGCACGCGCCGCCGCCACGCTCACCCGGCCGCGACCATCACGGCGCGATCGCGCAGCGTCTCCGACGGCCGTTTGCCGAACAGCCGCCGGTAGTCGGTCGCGAACTGGCTCAGGTGCCAGAAGCCCCACGCCTCCGCGACGTCCTGCACCGAACCGGCCGCCCGCCCGCACAGGTCGCGCCGCGCGCCGTTCAGCCGAAGCGTGCGCAGGTAGGTCGCGGGCGCCATGCCGAGCACGTCCTGGAAGCAGTACTGCAGCGTGCGCCGGCTCACGTGCAACTGCTCGCACAGCTCGGGCACGCCGACCGGGCGCGCGCGGTGCGCCAGCACGTACTCGCGCGCCTGCTCGACGATCCAGCGCCGGGTTGACGGCGCGCCGCCCGCACCATCGTCCGCCGGTTGCGCGCATGCGTCGAACAGCGCGCCCAGCACCTCGGCCTGCAGCTCGTCGCGCTGCGCGTCGGGCAGCGGGCCGCCGACGGCCGCCGCACCGTCGAGCCGGCGGCCGAGCAGCGCGCACAGGCGCGCGAGCCGCGTGTCGCCAACCTGAATCACGTGCTGCGCGAACAGCCGCTCGTCGAGCGCGCGATGCTCGACTTCCTCCGCGTAACGGCGCAACACGTCGCCGCGCACGACGACGCCGTAGATCGAGAACTGCGCGGGCGTCAGCAATTCGAATTCGACGTTGCCGGGCCGGAACGCGAGCCCGCCGGGGCCGATACGGCATGCATCGACGCGCGCGCTGCCGTCGCTCACCAGCGGGATGCCGAACCAGTACGCGTCGCCGCGCACCTCGCACGCCTGGCGCAGCAGGTGGCTGGTCGATTCGCGAAACAGCTTCATCGTGTCGAGCGGCAGCTCGGTCAGCGTGCCGACGAAGCGGCCGGCCGCGAGCTGGTCGTAGGTCTGCCGCCAGCCGATCAGGTTGCGCGCCTGCTCGTCGGCGTCATGCGCGACGCTGACCACGGCCTGGCCGGCCAGCGCGTCGTCACCCTGCGCGCTGCACCGCGTGTCCTCGGCCGTCGGTTCGGCCGTGCACTCCACTCGTTGCTCCATCGTGTTCTCCTCACCTGCCCGGGACCGCGTCCATCACGCAAGTCCCGTGCCGAACCGCGCGGCCCGGCGACAAGCCCGTCATTGCACGCCGTACGGCCGCCGCGCGCCATGCGGGCGCACCCGGAGGCGGCGTGCCGCGCACCGCGCGGGTGCGGCATGCATGCCGCCGGCGGCCCGGCCACGCGCTAGGTGCGCGGCTGCAACCGCACGACCCGCGTGCCGCAGTTGCCATACGCCTGCGCGACCGCCAGCTCGACGATCGGGCTGCCGGCCGGCCAGGGCGCCGCGTCCGCTTCCGGCAGATCGGCCCGCAGCGTCGCGCGGCCGTTGATCCGGTAGCGGATGCCGCGCACGAAATCGATGAACAGCAGCCCGACGCCGCGGCCGTCGCATTCGCGCGCATCGATCCGGTCGCCGTCGCCGGGCGTCGGCAGCGCGAAACGCAGCGTCTTCGTGTCGATCACGCGCACGACCGGCCACAGATCACCGTTCGCGTCGCGAACGCCCTGCACGATGTCGCAGGTCACGCGCGCCGGTCCGCCGCGCGTCGTGCCGACGAACATGAACGGCTGCGACTCGACGAACTGGCGCACGCCGATGCTCAGCCGTGTCGTCACGACGTCGCTCATCCGCTCGGCTTCGTCGGCGACGCCGAACCGGTGATGCGCGTCGAGCTCGCCCGCGTGGAACACCGGGTGGCGCGGATAGGAGCGGGATGGTTCTGCCATGCTGGTTTTCCGTGGGGCCCACCGGTGCGCGATGCGGCCGCGCGACTGCCGGGGGTTGGCGACGCCGCGTGTCGAATGTCTCGCGGCGAAAGCGGCGAAGTGCCGGGCGAGCGGCCGTCGGCGCATTGCATCGCCGCGGGCACCGCTCGACGACGGCGGCCAATGCGTCACCCGAGCGTCGAACCTCGCCCGGAATCGGCAACCGCCAATCGTGAACCGGCAACCGTACCGGGCAGCATTCCACCGCCGCCCGGCCGGCCCCGGCACTTCGCCCCTGCTTCGGGCGATCAGAAGAACCCGAGCGCCTCGGCCTGGTAGCTGACCAGCAGGCACTTCGTCTGCTGATAGTTCGACAGCGCCATCTTGTGCGTCTCGCGACCGATGCCCGACTGCTTGTAGCCGCCGAACGCCGCGTGCGCCGGGTACAGGTGGTAGCAGTTGGTCCACACGCGGCCCGCCTCGACCTCGCGGCCCATCCGGTACGCACGCGTGCCGTTGCGCGTCCACACGCCCGCGCCGAGCCCGTAGAACGTGTCGTTCGCGAGTTCGATCGCTTCCTGCTCGTCCTTGAACGTCATCACCGACGCGACCGGCCCGAAGATCTCTTCCTGGAACACGCGCATCTTGTTGTTGCCGAACAGCATCGTCGGCTTCACGTAGTAGCCCGTGCCGAGATCGGCGCCCGGTGCCGTGCGCTCGCCGCCCGTCAGGCATTGCGCGCCTTCGTCGCGGCCGATGTCGATGTACGACAGGATCTTGTCGAGCTGCTGCTGCGACGCCTGCGCGCCGATCATCGTCTGCATGTCGAGCGGGTGGCCGGACTTGATGCGCTCCACACGCGCGACGGCCTTCTCGATGAAGCGTTCGTAGATCGATTCCTGGATCAGGATCCGCGACGGGCACGTGCACACCTCGCCCTGGTTCAGCGCGAACATCGCGAGGCCTTCGAGCGCCTTGTCGAGGAAAGCGTCGTCCTGGTCGAGCACGTCGGCGAAGAAGATGTTCGGGCTCTTGCCGCCCAGTTCCACCGTCGACGGGATCAGGTTGTCGGCCGCCGCACGCAGGATGTGCTTGCCGACCGGCGTCGAGCCCGTGAACGCGATCTTCGCGATCCGCTTGCTGGTCGCGAGCGCTTCGCCCGCTTCCTTGCCGAAGCCGCTCACGATGTTGATCGTGCCGGCCGGGAACAGGTCGCCGATCAGCTCCATCAGCACCATCACCGACGCGGGCGTCTGCTCGGCCGGCTTCATCACCACGCAGCAGCCCGCCGCGAGCGCCGGCGCGAGCTTCCACGCGGCCATCAGCAGCGGGAAGTTCCACGGGATGATCTGGCCGACGACGCCGAGCGGCTCGTGGAAGTGATACGCAACCGTGTTGTCGTCGATCTCGGAAATGCCGCCTTCCTGCGCGCGGATGCAGCCCGCGAAATAGCGGAAGTGGTCGATCGCGAGCGGCAGGTCGGCCGCCATCGTCTCGCGCAGCGGCTTGCCGTTGTCGATCGTCTCGGCCACCGCGAGCAGCTTCAGGTTCTTTTCCATCCGGTCGGCGGCGGCCAGCAGCAGGTTCGCGCGCTCGGCGACCGACGTCTTGCCCCACTTGCGACGCGCGGCGTGCGCCGCGTCGAGTGCGACCTCGATGTCGTCGGCGCTCGAGCGCGGCACGCGGCAGAACGGCTTGCCGTTGATCGGCGACACGTTCTCGAAATACTCGCCCTTCACCGGCGGAACCCACTTGCCGCCGATGTAGTTGTCGTACTGCTGACGGTACGGATATTCGACGTCGAGGCCCAGTTGCTTCAGGTCAAACGGGTTCATACATGTCTCCTGTTCATCGTGCTTGTGTGAATGCAGCGCCGGTTGGATCGCGCTGCACGGTTTACGCAACATGCGTGCCACACGGGCCGAAAACGGAACAGGAGCGGTGCGTCCGGCCGCCCGCCGGGCGCGGTGCCGACGCACGGGAAACGAGTGTGCCGATTCTGAACACCGCGACGGCACAGCGGCGCGGCGGGTGTTCGGATTTTTCACAGCGCACCTGTGCAGGCGTCGCCGCGCGCCACGCGCGCCGGATGGCATGTCGCTTGCGTGCGCAACGCGAATCCGCACGCCGCGGCCACGCACCGACCGACACCATGAACGAACCGGGCCCCCTCAGCGACGATGCCGTCGCGTTCATCCGCGAACAGGCGTTCCTGCTCGTCGCGACCGCGAACGCGGCGGGCGACAGCGACTGCTCGTATCGCGGCCGGCAGCCGCGCGCGGACGGTTCGTTCGCGCCGCTGGTCGACCTGCCCGATCGCCGAACGCTCGTGCTGCCCGACTTCGCGGGCAACAACCTGTTCAACACGATCGGCAACCTGCTCGTGAATCCGGCGATTGCACTGCTGTTCGTCGATTTCGTCCGGCAGACGACGTGGCTCGTGCAAGGGCGCGCGACGATCGACGAGGACGCGGGAAGCCATGCGCACCTGTGGCCGACTGCGCTGCGTTACGTGGTCGTCGAAGTCGAAAGCGCGCACGCGCGCGCCGAAGCGGGGCTGCCGCCGCTCGTGCTGGCGTGACGGCGCCGCGCGGATAGCCGTCGGCATGCGGCCACGGCGATGAAGGCATGCGCGCGCGCTGTCGCTGCCATTGCCGGAAGCCGCCGCCCCGACGACACCGTGCTCAGCGCCCGTTTGCGTCCGCACACGCCGGTTCGCTCCGGCGCAGCGCCGGCGCTTCGCCACGCGGCGGCTCACCTTCATCGCCGCGCCCTTGCGCAACCGCCGGCCGCGCGCCAAGAAACGCGAACACCACGCCCGCGCACAGCACCGTGACGACCGCGAGCCCGATCAGCAGCCGGTCGAACGCGTGCGTATAGCTCGCGAGCAGCGCCGCACGATCGACGCCCGGCAACACGGCCGCCGCGCCGGCGAGATCGCCGGTCGCGAGCCGCGCGGCGGCCCGCAGCGTCGCGCCGGACGTGCCCGCCGCCATCCGCCGCAAATCGGCGTGCGCGAGCGTCGCGAGCATCGCGCCGACGATCGCGAGCGCGATCCCCTCGCCCGCCACGCGCGTCGTGCTGAAGATCCCCGTCGCCATCCCTGCGCGCTCCTTCGGCACGACGCTGACCGACAGCCCGTCCATCAGCCCCCACGGCATGCCGGCCCCGATGCCGATCGCGAGCATCGGCGCGATCGCCGCGCGCCCCGCGCCGCCGCGCAGCGCGACGTCCAGCCACACGAGGCCCGCCGCCGCGAGCAACAGCCCGAGCCCCGAGATCACGCCGGCCGACAGTCGGCGCGTGAGCGTCGCCGCGACGAACGGCACGACGAGCATCGGCGCGGAAATCGCGAGCATCAGCCAGCCGGCGTCGATCTCGCTGAAACCGTCGATGCCGATGAAGCGCAGCGGCAGCACGACGAGCAGCACGATGTAGCAGCAGCAGGTCGACACCGGCAGCACCTGCACGCCGACGAAGCGCGGAATCCGGAACAGCGACAGGTCGAGCATCGGCCGCGCGACGCGCGTCTCGATCGCGGCGAACGCGCATGCGCCGAGCGCCGCGCCCGCCAGCAGCGCGACGACGAGCGGATGCGTCCAGCCGCGCGCGGGCGCCTCGATCACGCCGAACGTGAACAGCGTGAGCGCGGCGGTGAACGCGGTCGTGCCGGGCCAGTCGAGCCCCGTCGCGTGCGGATCGCGCGATTCGTGCATGCGCGGCAGCCCGAACGCGAGCGACAGCGCGCCGGCCGCGGCGCCCGTGACGAAGATCGCGCGCCAGCCGTAGTGCGCGATCAAGCCGCCGGCGAGCACGGGCCCGAAGGCGAGCCCGATCCCGAACGTCGTGCCGAGCAGGCTGAACGCACGCGTGCGCGCCGCGCCGTCGAACTCCTGTGCGAGCGCGGCCGTGCCGCCCGCCAGCGCCGCGGCCGCCGCGAGCCCTTGCGCGGCGCGCAGCAGGTCGAGCGCGAGCATCGACGGCGCGAACGCGAGCGCGACCGACATCAGCGTGAAGCCGCCGACGCCGATCGCGAACACGCGCTTGCGGCCGAACTGGTCGGCCAGCGCGCCCGCCGCCATCAGGAAACTGCCGAACGCGAGCATGAACGCGTTGGTGATCCAGTTCATCGCGACCGGCCCGCCGTGCAGGTCGCGGCCGATCGCGGGCGTCGCGACCGCGCCGCCCGAAAACGACAACGGCAGCGCGACGGCGGCCATGCAGACGGCGGCCAGCACCCACGCGCGCCGGCGCGCCGAGCTGGCCGAATCGGGTGAAAACGGGTGATCCATCATCGCTCCTCGAAAAGCGGGCGCGGATGCGCCGCCAGAGCGATCAAAGATAAATCCGATTCAATCAGCGAAAAACCGTGCAAGACTCCGGATATAACGGACTAATATTCCGCAATCTGTCTCTTCTCCGCTTCTTGCCGGCCGCTTATGTCGATGGAAAACCTGAACGGCATCGCCGCGTTCGTCCGCACCGCGGAAGCGCTCAGCTTCGTCGCGGCCGGCCGTGCGCTCGGCATTTCCGCGTCCGCCGTCGGCAAGACGATCGCGCGGCTCGAGCAGTCGCTCGGCGTTCGCCTGTTCAACCGCACGACGCGGCGCGTCACGCTGACCGACGAAGGGCGCCATTTCTACGAACGCTGCCAGCGGATCCTCGAGGATTTCCGCGATGCGGAAGCGACCGTGACGGCCTCCGCGCAGCGGCCGCGCGGCAGGCTGCGCGTGAGCCTGCCGGTGATCGGCTACCGGTTCCTGCTGCCGGTGCTGCCCGAATTCAGGCAGCGCTATCCGGACGTCGAGCTCGACCTGGATTTCAACGACCGGATGGTGGATGTCGTCGAAGGCGGCTTCGACGCGGTGATCCGCAGCGGTCCGCTGTCGGATTCGAGCCTGATGTCGCGGCGGCTCGGCCCGTTCGCGTTCGTGCTGTGCGCGACGCCCGCGTATCTCGCGCGGGCCGGCACGCCGCGCGCGCCGCACGATCTCGAAGCGCACGATTGCGTGCGCTACTGCTTCCCGACCACCGGCAAGCTGCAGGACTGGGCGCTCGCCTCCGCCGACGGCACGCCGCTGAAGCTGCGCACCGCGATGACCTGCAACAACATGGAAGCGCTGCGCGGCGCGGTCATGGCGGGGCTCGGCATCGGCTACATGCCCGACTTCCTCGCGCGCGACGCGCTGGACACCGGCGCGCTCGTCACCGTGCTCGACGACTACCGGATCGCGCCGGGGCAGTTCTCGATCGTGTGGCCGTCGAGCCGGCAGTTGTCGCCGAAGCTGCGCGTGTTCGTCGACTTCCTGTGCGAGCGGCTGTTCAAGTAGACGGCTGACGCGCTAGGCACCCCCGCCCCGTCATTCCGCGCCGATCCGCTCGGCGTCCGCCTGCGGCAGCAGCGCATCGCTGTCGTCCTTCAGCCCGACACCCGTGAGCCCGAGCCGGCGCGCCTGCGTCATCAGGTAATGCAGCTTGTGCGCGGCGGCGGCATGCGGGAGCCCCTCGGGCCGCACGTTCGAGATGCAGTTGCGCAGCGCGTCGTGGCAGCCGACCTTCGGCGCCCACGTCAGGTACACGCCGAGACTGTCGGGCGAGCTGAGCCCCGGCCGTTCGCCGATCAGCATCGCGACGACCTTCGCGCGCAGCAGCTCGCCGATCTCGTCGCCGAGCGCGACGCGCGCCTGCGTCGCGACCACCACCGGGCCGATCCGCCAGCCGTCCGCGTCGAGCCGCGGCCGCACGGCCTGCAGCAGCGGCAGCGCCTGCTTCGCGGCCGCGAACGCCGACAGCCCGTCACCCACCACGAACACCACGTCGGGCGCATCGTCGAGCGCCGCGCCGTAGCCGGCCAGCAGCCCGCGGCTGTCGTCCGACAGCTTGCGGCCGAGGTCGGGCCGGCGCAGATAGTGGTCGCGGTCGGGCGCGGCGCTCTGCACGCCGAGCGTCGGCAGCAGCCCGGCCGTCGGTAACCCGCATGTCTCGATGTCGCGCCGCAGCGCGTCCGTGTCGAGCGGCTGGTGCACGGCGTCGCGCGCCTGCGCGTGAGACAGGTTGAACGCGAGCAGTGGCGCGGTCGGCAGGCTGTTGCCCGCGCGGCCGAGCGCGATCCGCGCGTTCGTGAACGACCTCAGCTGCGCCCAAGGGTTCTTTTCGACGGCGTCGCTCATGCGGAAATCCCCATCCAGTCGTTCGCGCCCGCGAGCAGCGGCACGCGCGCGCTCGCCACGCGCAGCGCGCCGTGCGCGTCGGCGATCTCCATCGTCTCCAGCCACTCCTCGAACTCGGGCGCGCGGCGCAGGCCGAGCACCTCGCGCACGTACAGCTGGTCGTGAAACGACGTGCTCTGGTAGTTCAGCATCACGTCGTCCGCGCCCGGAATCCCCATGATGAAGTTGATGCCGGCCGCGCCCAGCAGCGTCAGCAGCGTGTCCATGTCGTCCTGGTCGGCTTCCGCGTGGTTCGTGTAGCAGATGTCGCAGCCCATCGGCACGCCGAGCAGCTTGCCGCAGAAGTGATCCTCGAGCCCCGCGCGGATGATCTGCTTGCCGTCGTACAGGTATTCGGGCCCGATGAAGCCGACCACCGTGTTCACGAGGAACGGATCGAACTTGCGGGCGACCGCGTACGCGCGCACCTCGCAGGTCTGCTGATCGACGCCGAAGTGCGCGTTCGCCGACAGCGCGCTGCCCTGGCCCGTCTCGAAATACATCAGGTTGTTGCCGACGGTGCCGCGCCCGAGCGACAACGCGGCCTCGCGCGCCTCGCCGAGCAGCGCGAGCGAGATGCCGAAGCTCGCGTTCGCCTTCTCGGTGCCCGCGATCGACTGGAACACCAGGTCGACCGGCGCGCCCTTCTCGATCGCGGCGATCGTGTTCGTCACGTGAGTGAGTACACACGACTGCGTCGGCACGCCGTAGCGTTCGCGGAACCCGTCGATCATCGCGAGCAGCTTCACGATCGCCGCGAGGCTGTCGGTCGCCGGGTTGATGCCGATCATCGCGTCGCCGCAGCCGTACATCAGCCCGTCGAGCATCGACGCGGCGATGCCCTTCACGTCGTCGGTCGGGTGGTTCGGCTGCAGCCGCACCGACATCCGGCCGGCCAGCCCGACCGTGTTGCGAAAGCGCGTGACCACGCGGCGCTTCCGCGCGGCCGCGATCAGGTCCTGGTTGCGCATCAGCTTCGACACGGCCGCGACCATCTCCGGCGTGAGGCCCGGCGCGATCCGCTCGAGCGCGGCGCCGTCGGCTACGGGCGACAGCAGCCAGTTGCGGAAATCGCCGACCGTCAGGTGCGAGATTTCCGCGAACGCGGCCGCGTCGTGATCGTCGAGGATCAGGCGCGTGACCTCGTCGTGTTCGTACGGAATCAGCGCCTCGTTCAGGAATGCCTTCAGCGGCACGCCCGCGAGCGCGATCTTCGCGGCGACGCGCTCCTCCTCGCTCGCCGCCGCGACGCCGGCGAGCTGGTCGCCGGAGCGCAACGGGCTCGCTTTCGCGAGCAGCGTCTTCAGGTCCGCGAAGCGGTACGTGCGCGGGCCGATCGTCTCCGTGTAGGCCATCGTTCGAATCTCCTTGCCAGTCCTTGCCCATCCGTGCCGGACGCCGACGGCGCGCCCGTTCGGCGGGGCGCGCCGGATGCCGTCAGGCGCGGCCGTGCGGGTTCGCCATCCTCACTCCTCGAGCGCCACGTCGCCCGGCGCGCTCGCGCGCTGCGAACGGGTCGCGAGGAAGTACGCGTAGCCGAGCGCGAGGAACGCGACGAACACCATCGCCACCAGCCCGTTGAAGTACACCATCGTCCCGAGGCAGACCAGCGCCGCCACGATCGCGAACGCCGGGAAGAACGGGTACAGCGGCGCGCGGAACGGCCGCGCCATGTCCGGGTGCGAACGGCGCAGCTTGAACAGCGCCGCCATGCTTACGATATACATCACGATCGCACCGAACACCGACATCGTCACGATGTTCGCGGTGAGCGTCTGGCCGCCGAACTGGATCAGCTCGTCGCTGTAGATCGCGGCGATCCCGACCACGCCGCCCGCGAGAATCGCGCGATAGGGAGTGCGAAAGCGCGGATGCACCTTCGCGAGCCATTCGGGCAGGTAGCCCTCGCGCGCCAGCGCGAAGATCTGGCGCGAATAGCCGAGGATGATTCCGTGGAACGACGCGACCAGCCCGAACAGCCCGAGCCACACGAGCATGTGCATCCAGCCGCTGTTCGCGCCGACGATGTACTTCATCGCCTGCGGCAGCGGGTCGTTGATGTTCGCGAGCTTGGTCCAGTCGCCCGCGCCGCCGGCGAACACCATCACGCCGATCGCCAGCGCGACGAGGGTCAGGATGCCGGCCACGTACGCGATCGGGATCGAGCGCTTCGGGTTCTTCGCCTCCTCCGCGGCCATCGCGACGCCTTCGATCGCGAGGAAGAACCAGATCGCGAACGGGATCGCCGCGAACATCCCGTGGAATGCGCCGACGCTGAAATGATCGGCGCCCGACCAGCCGCCCTTCGTGAAATTGCTCCACGCGAAGCCCGGCGACACCACGCCCATGAACACCAGCAGCTCGAAGATCGCGAACAGCGTGACGACCAGCTCGAACGTCGCGGCGATCTGCACGCCGACGATGTTCAGCGCCATGAAGACGAGATACGCACCCATTGCCGCGTGTTTCGGTTCGAGCCCCGCAAACTGCACGTGCAGGTACGCGCCGATCGCCAGCGCGATCGCGGGCGGCGCGAACACGAATTCGACGAGCGTCGCCGCGCCGGCGAGATAGCCGCCCGCCGGGCCGAACGCGCGGCGCGCATACGCGAACGGGCCGCCCGCATGCGGGATCGACGTCGTCAGTTCGGTAAAGCTGAAGATGAAGGTGGTGTACATCGCCGCGACGAACACCGCGGTGATCACGAAACCCAGCGTGCCGGCACTCGCCCAGCCGTAGCTCCAGCCGAAGTATTCGCCGGAAATCACGAGGCCGACTGCGATGCCCCATAGTTGCCAGGTCCCGAGCGTCTGCTGCAGCGCGGGCTGGCCGGACGACTTGGCGCCGGCGGCGGGCCGGCCATTCGACTCTGCTTTCATCGGATTCTCCTGAAAGGCGCCGGCCTGCCGGCCCGCGCGACTGAGAATCGATGCTAGAGAGTCATTAAAGGACGTGTTATCGAAATTCGGCAAAGATGAGGGCGGGTGTTTCGCTGACGGAAACCCTACGGTCTCGTGCCTTCGGCAAGTGAAGCGGTCGCGACCGTCGCATCACAGAGGCCGACGCCGATGATGCGGCCCGGCTTGGGTCGGCAGGTTCGCCTTGTCCGCGAAAGCGGCAGGAATCCGTTCCAAATACGGGAACAGTCAACATGTGTGGACGCACAACGCCGCGTACTTCCCGACTTACCCGAATTGGGTCGCGCAATGGATCGAAGATCTGTACGAACTGCACGGCGATGACACCGAACGCTTCTACGATGCGTTCTGGCTGACGATATCGTTCCTGAACGTGCTGGCAATCACGCTGGGGCGTTGCTCGTTTGGTACGCGTGGCGTTACGTGACGAACCGAAGGCGCCGCCACGCTGCACGCAGCGGCGACGAGCGCCCGTGGTTACGTTGAGCATCGCGCCCGGCCGCGCACGGCGGCCGGGCCCACCTTACTGGCCGCCGCCGCGCTGGTTGAACCAGCGGTCGAGCAGCTTGCCTGCCGCTTCGCGGCCGCCGAGGCCAAACGACAGCGCGACCGCCACCGCGATCGCGCCGAGCACGAGGCCGAACGCGAGCTGCACGATCTCGTTGGCGATGCCCATCGCGCGCAGCCCCATCGCGAACACGAGGCCGAGGATCGCGAATTGCGCGATCCGCGCGAACAGCACGCTGTGTTCGCGATCGGCCTGCTCGATCACGCGGCGCGCGAGGCCCGCGAGCCACACGCCGATCACGAGGATCACGCCGCCCATCAGCACGTGGCCGCCGAATTCGATGAACAGCGTGACGACGTCGCGCACCTGCGTGAAGCCGAGCCGGTTCGCGGCCTCGACCGCCGCGAACAGCATCGCGAAGAACACGATCAGCCGCGCGACCAGCACCGACGGCTGCAGGAACCCGGAGAACACGCGCTCGACGCCGAGCATGGCCGGCAGCCCGTCGACGCCGGCGGCTTCCAGCAGCCGCTGCGCGAGCGACGCGACGAAGCGAGCAAAATAGTACGTGACCAGCACGATCACGATCGCCGCGACGATGTCCGGCACCGCGCCGAGAAACTGGTTCAGCATGTTGGTGGCGGGAATCGAGATCGCGTCGATCTTCAGCGCGTCGAGCGCGGAGATCAGCGTCGGCACGAACACGAACACGTAGACGATCGTGCCGACCAGGCTCGACACGCGCACCGGCGTCGGGCTGTCGAGACTCGCGGTAAGGCGGTCGGCGCCGGCCGCGACCAGCAGGTTCGTCACGAGGCCGCGCAGCACGCGCGCGACGATCCAGCCGACGACGCCGATCACCGCGGCCGCGAACAGGTTCGGCACGATCGCGAGCAGCTTGTCGACCATCCCCTGCACCGGCGAGAGGAGGCCGGACAGCGCGAACGACCCGAGAATCGCCGGCAGGAACATCAGGATCACGAGCCAGAACAGCACGTCGCCGAGATAGCCGCTCATCGGCTGCATGCCCGCGCTTTCGGACAGCTTGTCGTCGACCTTGCTCGCTCGCAGCGCGCGGTTCGCGAGGCTGCGCAGCAGCGATGCGATCAACCATGCGATCAGCGTCAGCGCCGCGCCGCCGATCAGATTCGGCAGGTAGTTGACGATGTGCGTGACCAGCAGCGAGAACGGATTGGATACCGCGTAGAGGTTGAGCACGTTGAAGATGCCCACCGCGGTGACGAGCAGCACGAGCCAGAACAGGCCGCCGGCGATGATCCGCTCGACGCGTGCGCCCTGGCCGGTGCTTTCGGTGATCCGCTGATCGACCTTCAGCGCGTTGAGCAGCCGGAGCGTGCCGGCCCGCACCACCACGGCGATCAGCCAGCCGATCACCAGGATGCCGATCGCACCGGCGATCTTGGGCAGGTATCCGCCTAGCGTGGTCTGCAGCGACGTGATGAAGCTGGAAGCATCCATTTCTTGTTCTCCCGAAAAACGTGGCGTTGCCATTGAACATCGACGAACTACCTGCGTACTTCGAAAACCGTGCAGTGCGGCCCGACCAACTTACCCGAGAAAAATGACACGTTCACCCGATTTCACCGTCTTTAACTTTAGACAAGATCGACGGGGACGAGACCCAATTTGTTCGAAATAAAAAGGGGCGGATTTGGTGGTCCTACGTATCTCCGCAAGATTCATCGATTGCAGCGTGCTACCGTGGCGTCGATTCGTGCCGGGGATGCACGCGGGAGCGTCGAGATGAAAGCCGGGGCGGTGGCGTGGGCTCCGCAATGCGACACGCAACGCGTCGCGCGCTGTGCGGCAAGTCGGTCGTGCGGATGGTGCGACGGGGCGAATCCACCGGCCGATTTATCCGTTACAAAGAGGAGAGGAAGACATGTTCACGCATGAAGTCGAGATCCGGCGGCTGCCGGAACTGCGCGGTTATGCGGTGGCGCATACAGGCGCGTACCTGAAGATCGGCGACGCGTTCGGACAGATCGGCGCGTGGGTCGGGCAGCACGGGCTGATCGGCCCCGGCGCGAAGATGATCGGAATCTTCTACGACGATCCCGATACCACGCCGCAAGCGCAGTTGCGCGCGAAAGCGTGCTTCGTGCCGGCCGACGGCGCGCCGGACGTCGAGCCGGGGCCGCCCGTCGAGCGCGTGACGGTCGCGGCTGGCGAGTACGCGGTGCTACTGCATACGGGACCCTACGCGAACCTGAAGGCGGCTTACCAGTGGCTGTACGGCGACTGGCTGCGTCAGTCGGGCCGCGAAGCCGCCGACGCGCCGCCGTTCGAGCTGTATCTGAATACGCCGATGGATGCGGCGCCGGCCGACTTGCGCACCGAGATTCATTTGCCGCTGCGTTGATCGGCGGGCTGGAGCGTTACCCGGCCTGCGTCCCGCAGTTCGGACAGAAGCGCGCGTCGGCGGCCAGCGCCGCGTGGCAGCGGCTGCACGCGGTGCCGCGCTGCGATGCGCCGCACTGCGCGCAGAAACGCGCATCCGCCGCGTTGATCGCGCCGCAGCCCGCACACGCGAGCTGGCGCAGCGGCACGTTACCGCCCGGGCCGCGTTGCGCATCGGCCGACGGCTGCCGCCCCCAGCCGTGACGATCACGGCCGCGCGCTTCGTGGCCGCCGTGGCCTTCCCGGCCCGCTCCGCCGTGATGCCCGCCGCCATGGCCGCCATCACCGTGTCCGCCGGCATGACCACGCCCGTGGCCGCTCAGGATCCGTTTCAGAAGGCTCATCACCGGCACCTCATCGCTGCGTCTGCGCGCTGTCGAACACACCTGTTTTCGACAGCAGCCGCAACCCGTTGCCGACCACGATCAGGCTCGCGCCCGCGTCGGCGAACACGGCCATCCACATCGTGCCGAGCCCGGCGACCGTGAGGCCGAGGAACACGATCTTCACGCCGAGCGCGAAGCCGATGTTCTGCACCAGCACGCGGTGCGTCGCGCGCGACAGCCGCACGAACGCGGGAATCTTGCGCAGGTCGTCGTCCATCAGCGCGACGTCGGCCGTCTCGATCGCCGTGTCGGTGCCCATCGCGCCCATCGCGAAGCCGATGTCGGCACGCGCGAGCGCCGGTGCGTCGTTGATCCCGTCGCCGACCATCCCCACCGCGCCCGCGCCGCCCGCCGACAGCTCCTCGACCGCCGCGAGCTTGTCCTCGGGCAACTGGTTGCCGCGTGCATCGTCGATGCCGGCCTGCTGCGCGATCGCCTGCGCGGTGTGCGGGTTGTCGCCGGTCAGCATCGCGGTGCGGATGCCGAGCGCGTGCAGGTCGGCGATCGCCGCGCGGCTGGTGTCCTTGATCGTGTCGGCCACCGCGAAGATGCCGAGCACGCGCGTATCGTCGACCAGCATCACGACGCTCTTGCCCTGCCGCTCGAGCGCGTCGAGCTTCGCCTCCAGCGCGGGCGAGCAGCGCTCGAGCTCCTCGACGAGCCGGTGGTTGCCGAGCCAGTAGCGTGCGCCGTCGATGGTGCCGCGCACGCCGCGCCCGACGAGCGCTTCGAACCCATCCACCTCGGCGAACGCCGCCGTCTGCGCGTCGCGGGCCGCCGCGGCGATCGCCTGCGACACCGGGTGATCGGAGCGCGCCGCGAGGCTCGCGCCGAGGTGGCGTATGCGTGCGGCGTCGACGTCCGTTGCATGCAGGTCGAAATCGGTCTGCACCGGCTTGCCGTGCGTGATCGTGCCGGTCTTGTCGAGTGCCAGCCACGCGAGCTTGCGGCCTTCTTCCAGATACACGCCGCCCTTCACGAGTATCCCGCGCCGTGCCGCGGCCGCGAGCCCCGACACGATCGTCACCGGCGTCGAGATCACCAATGCGCACGGGCACGCGATCACGAGCAGCACCAGCGCGCGGTAGATCCAGTCATGCCACGCGCCGCCCACCACGAGCGGCGGCGCCACCGCCACCAGCAGCGCGATCGCGAACACGATCGGCGTATAGACGCGGGCGAACTGGTCGACGAAGCGCTGCGTCGGCGCCTTCGCGCCCTGCGCTTGCTCGACCGCGTGGATGATCCGCGCGAGCGTCGAGTTGGCGGCAACCGCCGTCACGCGATAGTCGAACGAACCGGCCTCGTTGATCGTGCCCGCGTACACCGCATCGCCTGCCGTCTTGTCGACCGGCAGGCTCTCGCCGGTGATCGGCGCCTGGTTCACCGTCGAGCGGCCCGCGACGACTTCGCCGTCCAGCCCGATCCGCTCGCCCGGCTTCACGCGCACGACCGCGCCAAGCGCGACCTGCGCGGCCTCGATCGTGCGCCACGTGCCGTCGGCGCCCTGCACGGTCGCGGTGTCCGGCGCGAGCTGCATCAGCCCCTGGATCGCGTTGCGCGCGCGGTCGAGCGACTTCGCCTCGATCAGCTCGGCGATCGTGAACAGCACCATCACCATCGCGGCTTCCGGCCACTGGCCGATCGCCATCGCGCCCGTCACCGCGATGCTCATCAGCGCGTTGATGTTCAGGTTGCCGTTGCGGATCGCGATCCAGCCCTTCTTGTAGGTGGTCAGCCCGCACGCGAGCACCGCCGCGAGCGCCAGCACGGCCGACAGCCACACCGGCAGGCCGGCCCAGCTCACGGCCTCGGATGCGATCGCGGCGACGCCGGCCAGCGCGAGCGGCCACCACGGCTTCGCGGGCGGCGGCGCGACGGGCGTCGCCGGCGCGTCGGCCGCAGCGGCCTCCGGCGTCATCCCGAGCGTGCGGATCGCGCTTTCGATCGCGGGCTGCGCGCCCGGCACGTGTTCGACGGTCAGCATCCGCTGCATCAGGTTGAATTCGAGCGCCGACACTTGCTGCATCCCGCCGAGCTTCTTGCGGATCAGCGTTTCCTCGGTCGGGCAGTCCATCTGCATGATCCGGAACGCGGAGCGCACGTGACCCGACGCGGTCGCCCGCGCGACCGGCAGCGGCGCGAGCGTCAGCGCGGCAGGCGCGCAGCAGGCGCCGGCGGCGTGGTCGTGGTCGTGGTCGTGGTCGTGGTCGTGGTCGTGGTCGTGGTCGTGACCAGCATGGTCGTGCGAGCACGCAGCGCCGTGCGCATGCCCGTCGCCGTGCGCGTGGTCGCCGTGATCGTGCCCCGTGCCATGCGCCGATGCGTGATCGTGGTCATGGTTGTGACCGCATCCATCCGGCTGCGCGCCGCGCGCTGCCGCGTCGCCATGCGCGTGCTCGCCGGCCGCCGGCCCCGCATCGGCAACGGTCGCCGCCTGCGTGTCGCGCGCGTCGGCGCTGCAGGTCGCGGCGCCGCCGGCATGACGGTGTCGTGGGTCGTGGGGACGCTGCGCGTCGGTCATGACAACCTCCTCTATGGCTTGACGGTGTAGAGTAAACACCCTGAAGCCACTACAAGGTCAACCCTTGCAACGGAGAAAGCCATGAAGATCGGCGAATTGGCCAAGGCGGCCCGCTGCACGCCCGAAACGATCCGTTTCTACGAGCGCGAGGGGCTGATGCCCGATGCGGAGCGCACCGATGCGAACTACCGCAACTACACCGACGTGCACGTCGAACGGCTGCGCTTCATCCGCAACTGCCGCGCGCTCGACATGGCGCACGACGAAATCCGCACGCTGCTGCAGCTCACCGACAGCCCGGCCGACCCGTGCGATTCGGTCAACACGCTGCTCGACGAGCACATCGGCCACGTCGATGCGCGCCTCGCCGAACTGACGCATCTGCGCGACCAGCTCACCGAATTGCGCCGCCAGTGCGTCGGCGAACATTCGGTGGAGGATTGCGGAATCGTGCACGGTCTTGCGACGATGGAAACCGTCGCGCCGGCCGCGAAGCGCTCGCACCTCGGCTGAAACCCTTGTGGAATATGATGGTCTAGTTAATACTAATCATATTCTTACTAGCCATAACATAACTATTCATGACATCGAGCCGCCCGTCTCCGCTCGCGCTCGCGGTCCTCGCGACACTCACCGAAACGCCGATGCATCCGTACGGGATGCTGCAGCAGCTGAAGGCGCGCGGCTACGACGAAGTCGTCAACGTGAGGCAGCGCACGAGCCTCTATCAGACGATCGACCGTCTGCTGCGCGACGGGCTGATCGCCGTGCACGACACCGAGCGCGATGGCGCGTTTCCCGAGCGCACGCTATACACGCTGACCGAGGCCGGGCACACGGCCGGCCAGGCGTGGCTGCATGCGCTGCTCGCCGAGCCGGCGCGCGAGTTTCCGGCGTTCGGCGCCGGCCTTGCATTCCTGCCGCTGCTCGACGCGGAGGACGCACGCCACCAACTCGAGCGCCGCATCGCCGCGCTCGAAGCTGAGCGCGAACGTCTCGAGTCGTTGCGCAACGCCGCGCAGAACGACCAGGTGCCGCGCCTGTTCCTGCTGCAGAACGAGCATGCGCTCGTGCTGCTCAACGCAGAGCTCGACTGGGCCCGCAGCGTCGTCGAACACCTGAAGATCGGCGCGCTGCGCTGGGTCGACGTCTGACGCGCGTCACCGTCGGCGCGCACCGCTCAAAGCACCTTGCCGGGATTGAGCAGGCCTGCCGGATCGAGCGCGGCCTTCAGGCGCCGCATCAGGCCGATTTCCGCTTCGCCGCGCGTGTGGCCGAGATAGGCTCGCTTGAGCATGCCTATGCCGTGCTCCGCCGACACCGAGCCGCCCATCTCGCGCACGACCGCATACACGCACCGATCGATCGCGTCGGCGTCCGAGTCGCGCATGCCTGCAAGCGATACGCCGATATGCACATTGCCGTCACCGACGTGGCCGAAGAACAAACACACGATGTCGGGCCAAAGCGCGCGCAATGCCCCTTCGCAGCGCTCGGCGAACAGGCCGAGTTCGCCGGTCGGCAGGCTCACGTCGAAGTTCACCAGATGCGGCAGCGCATCGATTGCGAGGCCCTCGCGCAAGGTCCACAGGTCACGCGCCTGCCGCTCCGAGGTTGCGAGCGCGGCATCGTCCACCAACGCCATGTCGATCGCATCCTCGAGCGCGGTTTCCAGTGCGTCGCGCGCATCGCCGCGCGGAGCGCTCGTCGCGCACTCGATCAGCACCGCGAAGCTGCCGTCGCCCGCGAACGGCGCGACGACGCCGGGCGTATGACTCGCCACGTAGTCATAGAAAGCCGGCCACATCGCCTCGAAACTGACGATCTCCGGTAGTGCGCGCATGCGGTTCCACAACGCGACGACGGCGTCGTAGCCGTGCACCCGGCAGAGTGCGGTGGCCGGCGCGCCGAGCCTGGGATGCAGCCGCAGCACCGCGCGCGTGACGACGCCGAGCGTGCCTTCGCTGCCGACGAACAGCTGCTTCAGGTCGTAGCCCGCGTTGTTCTTCAGCATCCGGTTCATCGACGACACCACGGTACCGTCGGCCAGCACGGCCTCGAGCCCGAGCACCTGCTCGCGCATCATGCCGTAGCGGATCGCGCGCGTGCCGCCCGCGTTGGTCGCGAGCATGCCGCCGATCTGGCACGAACCCCGCGCGCCGAGATCCACACCGAATGCGAAACCCGCCGCGTCCGCCGCTTCCTGCACCGTCTGCAGCGGCGTCCCGGCGCGCACCGTCATCGTCCCTGCCGCCGCGTCGATCGCTTCGACGCCGGCGAAACGTTCCAGCGACAGCACGACCTCGCCGCCCAGCGCGACCGCACCGCGCGCGAGCCCCGTGAGGCCGCCCTGCGGCACGACCGGCTGCCCGAGCCGCGTGCATAGCGCAAGCGTGCGCGACACGTCGTCGACGCTGCGCGGCCGCACCAGCGCGCGCGGCCGCACGCCGGCCGGCTCGTTGTATGCGGTGAAGTAGTGCGGATCGATGTCGGCCGCTCGCGTGACGAGTGCGTCGCCCAGGCCGGCGACGAGCGCCGCCTCGAGCGCGTCGTCCGCCAGCGGCGCCGCGCCGTGACTGCCTTTCGTCGCAGCCGTATCCAGGCTCTGCATCGCGCGCGCCCGCTTACCGGGTGGAAATGTCGATGTCGCCGAAGTACTTCTGGCCGAGCGACTTCACCGTGCCGTCCGCCTTCAGCTTGTCGATCGCCGCATCGAGCTTCGCCTTCAGCGCGTCGTCGCCCTTGCGCAGGCCGAACGCGATCCCGCTGCCGAGAATCTTGTCGTCGCGCACCGGCTGACCGACGAACGAGAAGCCCTTGCCGTCCGGACGCGACAGGAAGCCGCGCTGGCCGGCCGGCGCCAGCACCAGCGTCGCGTCGACGCGACCCGCCACGAGATCCGCATACGCCTGGTTCTGGTCCTGGTACGCGACGACCGACACGCCGGCCGGCTCCCAGTGCGCCTTCGCGTAGGTTTCCTGGATCGACGCCTGCAGCACGCCGACGCGCTTGCCCTTCAGCGATTCCGGCGTCGGCAGCAGGCCGCTGCCGGTGCGCGCGATCAGTTGCGTCGGCACGCGGTAGATGATCGTCGTGAAGTCGATCGCCTGGCGCCGCTGTTCGGTCGCATTCATCGCCGAGTTGATCGCGTCGAACTTGCGGCCCTTGAGCGCGGGTATCAATCCGTCGAACGACGTCTCGACCCACTTGCACGACAGCTTCGCGCTCTGGCAGACGGCATTGCCGACGTCGATGTCGAAGCCCTGCAGGTCGCCGTTCGGCGCCTTCGATTCGAACGGCGGGTATTGCGCCTCCAGGCCGAAACGCAGGGTCTGGCCGTCGGCGAACGCCGCACCGGCGCCGAGCGCGCATGCGAGTGCGAACGCGAGTTTCAGGGTGTGTCCGTGCTTCATCGTGAATCTCCTGACTTGTCGACCGGCGCCGCGCTTCGGCGCGTATTCCGGTCCTATCCATGGCCTTCGGTGCGACGTACATGTCGCCTGCTTGGGTGCGGGCTCGCGCCCGCGATTTACAGCGACCGCAACCGCCGCGCGCCTTCGATCAGCGTCGCGTCGTCCTTCGAGAAACTGAGGCGAATCACGCCCGCGTCGGTGCCGTCGGCATAGAACGCCGACAGCGGAATCGTCGCGACGCGCGCATCGCGGATCAGGCGCAGCACGAAGTCGCTGTCGCGCTCGTCCGAGAAGTGTCGGAACCGCGCGAGCATGAAGAACGAGCCTTCGCTCGGCAGCAGCTCGAAGCGCGAATCGGCCAGCTCGCGCGCGAGCAGGTCGCGCTTGGCCTGGTAGAACGCCGACAGGCCGAGATAGCTTTCCGGCCGCGCGAGGATCTCCGCGAACGCGACCTGCATCGGCGTATCGGCCGAGAACACCATGAACTGGTGCACCTTGCGGATCTCGCCCATCAGCTCGGCCGGCGCGAGGCAATGACCGACCCGCCAGCCCGTCACGTGGAACGACTTGCCGAACGACGACACGATCACGCTGCGCTCGGCCAGCTCGCGATGACGCGCGACGCTCTGGTGCTGCGCGCCGTCGAACACGACGTGCTCGTAGACTTCGTCGGACAACACCACGATGTCGGTATCGCGCGTCAGCTGCGCGAGCCGTTCGAGATCGTCGGCGGAAAACACCGTCGCGGTCGGGTTGTGCGGCGTGTTGACGATGATCATCCGCGTGCGCGGCGTGATCGCCGCGGCCACTTCGTCCCAGTTCACGCGGAAATGCCCGGACGACAGCTTGATCGCGACCGGCGTCGCGCCCTGCAAACGCACGATCGGCGCATAGCTGTCGAACGACGGCTCGAAATAGATCACCTCGTCGCCCGGATGCACGAGCGCGCTGATCGCCGCGTAGAGCCCTTCGCTCGCGCTCGCGATCACCGTGATCTCGGTGCCGGGGTCGTAGCGCGCGCCGTACAGCGCCTCGGTCTTTTCGGCGAGCCGCTCGCGCAGCGACGCGAGGCCGGCCATCGGCGCGTACTGGTTGTGGCCGTCGCGCATCGCACGCGCGACGCCCTCGACGAGCGCCGGATCGGGCGCGAAATTCGGCGCGCCCTGCGACAGGTTCAGCGCATCGTGCTGCGCGGCGAGCTGGCCGATCACCGTGAAGATCGTCGTCCCGACGTCCGGCAGCTTCGAACGGGGCGTGGTGGCGCTTCGCATGACTCCTCCTTCTGATGTCCTTCTGGCTGGCCCCCGCAACGCGCGCGGCCCGGCTCATGCGGGATGATTTAGCCCGAGCCAATAACCGCGGACAACCGAAAGTTCGTCATGGAGGCCATGCATTTTTCTCATGGCCCTGCATCAGAAAGGCGCGACGCCACCGTGGTGCGATCGGCCTCGCATGCGAATCAGGCATTACCCCTAGGCCGTGCAGCCGCCGCGTGCGTCACTCGCCCGCCGCCGCCAGATAGGCGCGCAGCACGGCGTGAAGCTCCCTGCGCAATGCGGCGAAATCGAGCGAGGGCCCGAGCGTGAGCAGCGCCTGCGACACGCCGCCGTAGCAGATCGTATGCGCCATCCGTGCGATCCCGTCGAGCCGCGCGGCCGGCGGCGGATCGGCGGCCTGCGCGAACGCGTCGCGCCACAGCGCGACATACGCGTCGTAATGCCGGCGGTACGCGGCGAGCGGCGACACCTGCCGCTCCAGCGCGAAGAAAGCGCTCCACAGCGCGGCGTCGGCGCCGATCGCGTCGACCTGCACATCCACCAGCGCGGCCGCGAGTTCGGCGCGCGGCACGCCGGCCAAGCCGTGCGCCGCGTCGCGCAGCCGGTCGGCCAGCGCCTGCACGCGCCGGTGGATGCACAGCGCGGCGAGGCTCTGCTTGTCGCCGAAGTATTCGTAGAAGGTGCCGATGCTCACGCCCGCGACGGCCGCGATCTCGCGGATCGTCGCCTTCGCGTAGCCGCGCTCGAGCAAAAGCTGAACGAAGGCCTGCAGGAGCGCGTCGGACGTGGCCTGCGCGCGCGACTGGCGCGGTCGGCGGCGCAACGCGGGCGCGGGTTGCGCCACCGGCTGGCCGGGCGGCGCCGGAACCTGAACATGTCGCGGCGGCATATTTGCTACTCTGAAATTCAGCGGATAGACGTTTGACCGGAAGCCGGCGCTGGCGCGCGGTCGCCAGTGGCACGGCACCCGCGCGGCAGACCGCGAAGCACGAGACCGGAGACAGCCCGATGACCGAATCGAACCATGCCGTCACGAACCAGTTCGACGAACTGGTCGACTATAACCTCTTCGCCACCGACATCGCGCTGCGCGACGCGCTGGCCCGAGCGGGCGCCAACTGGGCCGTGCCGCGACTCGACGCATACGGCGCGCGGCTCGGCAGCGCCGACACCGCACGCCTCGCCGACGAAGCGAACCGCCACACGCCGGAGCTGAACGCGTTCGACCGGCGCGGCCGGCGCATCGACCGCGTCGACTTCCATCCGGCCTGGCACACGCTGCTCGGCCTGTACCGCAACGAAGGCTTCGTGTCGCTCCCGTTCCGCGATACGCGCCCCGGCCGCTGGGCCGCAAGCGCCGCCGGCTTCTACCTGCACGGCCAGATCGAGGCCGGCACGCTGTGCCCGGCGACGATGACGCAGGCCGCGATTCCGGTGCTGCAGAAGGAGCCCGCGCTGTGGAACCTGCTGCGCGACAAGCTGTACAGCGACGACTACGATCCGCGCGACGTGCCGGTCGCCGACAAGCGCTCGATCTGGTTCGGCATGGGGATGACCGAGAAACAGGGCGGCTCCGACGTGCGCGCGAACACGACGCTCGCGACCGCGGTCGGCGCGGGCGGGCGCGGCGGCGAATACCGGCTGCGCGGCCACAAGTGGTTCTTCTCCGCGCCGATGTGCGACGCGCACCTGGTCGTCGCGCGCACCGAGGCCGGCGGCCCGTCGTGCTTCTACGTGCCGCGCTGGCGGCCGGACGGCACGAAGAATGCGGTCGAGATCCAGCGGCTGAAGAACAAGGTCGGCAACCGCAGCAACTCGAGCAGCGAGATCGAGCTGAACGACGCGTGGGGCATCATGCTCGGCGACGAAGGCCGCGGCATTCCGACCATCATCGAGATGGCCACCTACACGCGGCTGAGCTGCGTGCTCGGCAGCGCGGCGATGCTGCGCCAGGGCGTCGTGCAGGCGATCGCGTACACGCGCCAGCGCCATGCGTTCGGCCGCGCGCTCGCCGAGCAGCCGCTGATGCGCACCGTGCTCGCCGATCTCGCGCTCGAAAGCGAGGCCGCGCTCGCGCTCGCGATGCGGCTCGCCGACGCGTTCGAGCGCGACGACTCGCCGCGCGAACGCGCGTGGAAACGGATCGTCACGCCCGCCGCGAAGTTCTGGGTCTGCAAGCGCGCGGTCGAGCTGACCGGCGAGGTGATGGAAGTGTTCGGCGGCAACGGCTACGTCGACGACGGCCCGATCGCGCGGCTGTTCCGCGAAGCGCCGGTCAACTCGATCTGGGAAGGCTCCGGCAACGTGATGTGCCTCGACGTGCTGCGCGCGGTGTCGCGCGAACCCGACGCGGCCGCGGCGCTGCTCGCCGAACTGGCCGACCTCGGCGCGGGCGAACCGCGCATCCGCGCGGCGCTCGATGCGCTGCGCGCGATGCTCGCGGCGCCGGCCGACACGCTCGAGGCGTCGGGCCGCGTGTTCGCGCAACGGCTCGCGCTCGTCGCCCAGGCGTGCCTGCTGCGCCGCGATGCGCCGGCGGCGGTCGCCGACGCGTTCGTCGCGACGCGGCTCGCCGCGCCCGATTGGGGCCGCATCGCGGGCGGCTTCGATCCGCATGCGATCGACGTCGCCGCGCTGCTGCAGCGCGCGTACCCGGCCTGACGCCGGCCCGTTCACCCGAATTCGCGTTCGTTCGCCCGCCCGGAGCCTCGATGAACCTCGTCGCCGCCTTCGACCGCGCCGCCCGTGCGACGCCCGACAAACCGTTCCTCGTCAGCGAATCCGCGACGATCACGTATGCGGCCGCGCGCGAGCGTTCGCACCGCGCGGCGGCCGTGCTGAGCGCGCTCGGCGTCGCGGCCGGCGACCGCGTCGCCGCGATGTGCTTCAACACACCGGCCTTCGTCGACCTGATGTTCGGCGCATGGCGGCTCGGCGCGGCGTTCGTGCCGATCAATCACAAGCTGCAGGCGCCGGAAGTCGACTACGTGCTCGAACACAGCCGCAGCACCGCGCTGCTGTTCGACGTGGCGCTCGCGCCGGTGGTCGAGCGCGTCGTGCATCCGGCGCGGCGGCTCGTGACCGAGGGCGAGCTCGACGGCGTGCCGAACTTCGACACGATGTGCGCGACGATGGACGGCCTCGCGGGCATCGAGCCGGCAGACGGCGACATCGCGCAGATCCTCTACACGTCCGGCACGACCGGCCGCCCGAAGGGTTGCGTGCACAGTCATCGCACGGTGACGCTCGCGGCGATGCAGGCCGCGCTCGCGACCGGCATCGGCCGTAACGAACGCACGTTGATGGCGATGCCGATCTGGCATTCGTCGCCGCTGAACAACTGGTTCGGCGGCACGCTGTATGCGGGCGGCACCGTCGTGCTGCTGCGCGAATACCATCCGCTGCGCTTCCTGCAGACCATCGAGCGCGAGCGCGTGACGCTGTATTTCGGCGCGCCGGTGTCGTACACGCTGCCGCTCGACACGATCGACGGCTTCGCGGCGTTCGACCTGTCGAGCGTGCGCGCGTGGCTGTACGGCGGCGGCCCGATCGGCGCCGCGCAGGCCGAACGGCTTGCCCGTGCGTATCGCAGTCACGCGTTCTTTCAGGTGTACGGAATGACGGAAGCGGGGCCCGCCGGCACGACACTGTATCCGGACGAGCAGGTCGCGAAGGCCGGCTCGATCGGCCGCCACGGCGGCCCGGGCGTCGACCTGAGGGTGGTGCGGATGGACGGCGTCGATGCGCGGCCGGGCGAGACCGGCGAGATCTGGCTGAAGACCGACTCCATGATGCTCGGCTATCTCGACGACGCGGCCGCCACGCACGCCGCGTTCGCGCCGGACGGCTGGTATCGCACCGGCGACATCGCGCGGATCGATCAGGATGGCTATCTGTTCATCGTCGACCGGCTGAAGGACATGATCGTCACCGGCGGCGAGAACGTCTATTCGAAGGAAGTGGAGGACGTGCTCGGCGCGCATTCGGACATCGTGGAAGCGGCCGTCGTCGGCGTTCCGCATCCGGACTGGGGCGAGACGGTCGTCGCGCACGTGGTGATGCGGGCGAACGCGGCGCCCGATGCGGATGCGCTGCGTACGTTCTGCGGCGAGCGGCTCGCGGCGTACAAGGTACCGCGAGAGTTCGCGTTCGGGCAGGCGCTGCCGCGCACGCCGACCGGGAAGTTGCAGAAGTTCTTGTTGCGCGTGCGGCGTGAATAACGGTGATGCACGTGCGAGTCGCGCAACGGGCGTCGACGTGACACCGGCCATGTTCGTCTTCGCGCAACGGCAGGTACTTCGCCGAAGCGCTCCTGATACTTGCCGGCGTATACCCTCGACCGGCGAATCGAATTGATGCCGGAACAGGCACATCGCCGGCCTTCCGACGAAAAGCGTAAGTGCCCGACTGACGTGGATGTGGGAGCCAGTTGCGCCAACATCCGTGTGGCCGTCATTTACCGTTTGTGACGTTTCGATCCACCGACAAGCCGCGTCGGCTCAGGGATTCGCTCCGGTAGCGCCAATCTCGAAAAATATCCATTCAATCAATGTATTAACGTCGTTTCTTTCATTTTTATTTCCATATGAGAGAAACGATGCGCGAGGACCACGATGGTGAAGTTCAGGTCATACTGAGTGCGGCCCAGTTGGCTGCCGTACTGAAGCGCCAGACGATCAGTCCGGGCGAGATGTTGAGCAACCGGTTATGGGGCGGCCTGCACGTCGTGGGCGGCGTGCTTGAGATGGCAGGCGCCGCGGCGTTGTGCGTCGCGCCGGAACCGACCGGCCTCACCAAACTCGGTTGTGTCGCGTTCGGCGTACACGGCGCCGACACGGGGGCAGCCGGCCTGAACCAGGTCTGGACTGGGCGACAGACGAGCGCGCTATTGCAACACGGCGTGAGCAAGCTGGTCGAAGCGGCAAAAGCGCCGCCGGAAATGGCTGATCATGTCGGGCTGTCGCTGGAGCTTGCAGTGCCGTTCGGGCTCGCAGGCGCGATCAAGGCGATTCGTGCGTCGAGCATTACGGCGGGACGGATCAATCTGATGCAGCATGAGGCAAGCGCCGCAAACCCACGGCTGGGCGGCCATACGATTGCCAAGCATGTGGGAAAAAGTGAAGCTTATCTCCGGTCCCGACTCAAAAATGAACCGTCGAAAGAGTTTGTATCGTCATTTTGGAGCCTGGCAGAGGCGGAATGGGCCATTTCGAGTGTCATGCAGCAAAACACGACCCGAATTGTTGCGTGGGCTCAGTCCACCTCAAGGGCCCCTCTCGTGCTCAATGAAAACGTCGGACGAAGCGTCGGTTATGGGTTGAGCAGGGACAATGAGATCATCGGAAATCTAAGCCGCGTTCAGATCGTCTTGAAGGCACAGTCATTCAACGGAATGCCTTTCTATATTGTCACGTCGTATTTGACCGAATGAAAATGAACGCACAGGAATACCCTCGACTTTTCACTCTTTTAGGGTCCTACCTGGGGCAGGATTCGGACCTCTGGGGAAGTACTTTCGATGAAATCATCACGTGCTACAAAAACGAAAGCACGCGAGCGGAAGCACTCGAATTGCTGCACGAAATAGAGTTATTTCAGCAGCGTTTTGGTTCCGATCTGGATGAAGTGTTCCTGGAAACCTATGGGCATGATTTCAATCCCCAACTGTGGGGATTCACCACTGCGTCCTTTTTCGACGCGCTGAGGAAAAACCTGCAATAGTAGCCATCAAATTCGCGGCGCAGAACTACTGCCACGTAACGGGAGCATGCGTGACGCCCTCCACGGAATCGCACGGCCGCGTCAACTGACCAATGCAATGCCGGACGCTGTGATGGCAACTAACGTCATGCTGTCGCCAGCCACGGCGATAACGCATTGACCTCCACATGTGGCGGCCCTGCTTCACCAAAGAAAAAGCCACCCGGCCCAACGGCCCGGTGGCTTTTTCGCATGAGGCGCGGGCGGCGTTGCAACGCCGCCCGCGCGTCACATCACATCGAGCTGCTTACTTCCCGCCGATGCTCTTCAGCGGCTTCCACTCGCCCTTCTCGACCTTGTACATCGTGATGCCGCCGTTCTTCAGGTCGCCCTTCGCGTCGTACGCGACGTGGGTCGACGTGACGCCGGCCATGTCGGTCTTCGCGAGCACCGGCAGATACTTCGCCGGATCGGTCGAATCGGCCTTCTTCATCGCGTTCAGCATCGCCATCGCGCCGTCGTACGCGTACGGCGAGTAGGTCTGCACGTCTTCGCCGAAACGCTTCTTGTACTTCTCGGCGTACGACTTGCCGCCCGGCATTTCGTCGAGCGGGAGGCCGGCCAGCGATGCAATCGTGCCTTCGGCCGCGTTGCCCGCGATCTTCAGGAACGTCGGCGTCTTCACCATTTCGCCGCTCATCAGCGGTGCGGTCATGCCGAGCGCCTTCATCTGCTTGACCATCGGCGCTGCCTGCGAATCCGCGCCGCCGTAGTAGACGAGATCCGGCTTCGCCGCCTTCAGCTTGGTCAGGATCGCCTTGAAGTCGACGGCCTTGTCGTTCGTGAATTCACGGTCGACGATCGTCGCGCCGCCGGCCTTCGCGGCCTTCTCGAACTGGTCGGCGAGACCCTGGCCGTAGGCCGTGCGGTCGTCGACGATCGCGATCTTCTTCATGCCGAGATCCTTCGACGCGAACGTGCCCGCCACCGAGCCCTGCTGCGTGTCGGACGTCATCATGCGGAAGGTCGTCTTGTAACCCTGCTGCGTGTATTCCGGCGCCGTCGCCATCGCGATTTCCGGAATGCCGGCGTTCGCGTAGATGCGCGAGGCCGGGATCGTCGTGCCCGAGTTGAAGTGGCCGAGCATGCCCTTGATGCCGTCGTCGACGAGCTTCTGCGCAACCGTCGTGCCGGTGCGCGGGTCAGCCTGGTCGTCCTGCGTCTCGAGCATGAACTTCACCGGCTTGCCGCCGATCTTCGGGTTCGTCGCGTTGAAGTCTTCCAGCGCGAGCGCGATCCCGTTCTGCATATCCTTGCCGTAGTGAGCCTGGGCGCCCGTCATCGGCCCTGCGTAACCGATCTTCACGTCGTCCGCATGGGCCGTCCCCGCCAGCGACATGACAGCGACGAACGTCGCGCCTGCCACCTTTTTCATCGTGTGTTGCATAGCATCTCCTTGGTACCAGGGTAAATGGAGCGGCTTCGGGATCGCCTTGCCGCTTCCTTTGTTTGATCCGAACGGCAAGGATGGTCAGCCGATCGTCATCAAATTCGCATTGCCGCCCGCCGCGGCCGTGTTCACGCTGACCGAGCGCTCGGTCAGCAGCCGCTCGAGCGCGTAGTCTTCCGCGTCGCCGTTCTCGAACGCGCCCGCCGACACGCCCTGCACCGACACGATCGGGCCCGGCCGCTGCGCGACGTCCTTCACGAGCGTCTGCAGCTCGTCGCTGTCGCCTTCGAACAGCACCGCGTCGAACGGCGCGTCGGGCTGCTTGCGCACGGTCGCATGCGCCTTCAGCGCAGCCGGCAGCGCCGCGACCAGCGCCTCGCCCGCCGCACCGGCGAACAATGCGCGGTTGCCCGTCGCCAGCACCGCCGCGAACTGCGCACGCGCACCGCTCGGCGTCGCCGCGACGCACAGCACCGTGCCGCGCGGGCCGAGTGTATACGTGTTTCGCTCGCCCGTCGGGCCGGTCAGCACCGCGGTCGCGCCGGCCGGCACCTGCGCGAGGTAGCCGTCGCAGCGCGCGGCCAGCGCCGGTTCGCGCTGCTCGATCAGCCAGTCGCGCAGCGTGGTGAGCGCCGCCGCCGGGTTGCCGCGCTGGTCGCCTTCGACCGTGCCGTCCGCGATCAGCATCTGCGCGAGCGAACGCGGCAGGCCCGACGGACGCGTCGCGAGCAGGCGCTGCAGGTACAGCGCGCCGCCGGCCTTCGGGCCCGTGCCCGACAGCCCTTCGCCGCCGAACGGCTGCACGCCGACCACCGCGCCGATCACGTTGCGGTTCACGTAGATGTTGCCGACGTGCGCGTTCGAGATCACGTGTGCGATCGTCTCGTCGATCCGCGTGTGGATCCCGAGCGTCAGGCCGTAACCGGTCGCGCGGATCTGCTCGAGCAGCTTGTCGAGCTGATTGCGGCGGTAGCGCACGACGTGCAGCACGGGGCCGAACACCTCACGCTTGAGCTCGTCGATGCTGCCGATCTCGATCAGCGTCGGCGGCACGAACGTGCCGTGCGCACAGGCTTCCGGCGCCGGCAGCTGCGTGACCGTGTGGCCCTTGTCCTTCATCGTCGCGACGTGCGTGTCGATCGTCTGCTTCGCTTCGGCGTCGATCACCGGGCCGACGTCGGTCGACAGACGGTCCGGGTTGCCGAGCGCCAGCTCGTGCATCGCGCCCTTGAGCATCGTCAGCGTGCGGTCCGCGACGTCGTCCTGCAGACACAGAACGCGCAGCGCCGAACACCGTTGACCGGCCGAGTCGAACGACGACTGCAGCACGTCCGCGACCACCTGCTCCGCGAGCGCCGACGAGTCGACGATCATCGCGTTCTGGCCGCCCGTTTCCGCGATCAGCGGAATCGGCTTGCCGTCCGGGTCGAGGCGCGCGGACAGCGTCTTGTTGATGAGGCGCGCGACTTCGGTCGAGCCGGTGAACATCACCGCGCGCGTGCGCGGATCGGCGACCAGCGCCGCGCCGACGGTCTCGCCGGTGCCCGGCAGCAACTGCACCGCGCCGGCCGGCACGCCGGCCTCGCGCAGCAGGCGCACGGCCTGCGCGGCGATCAGCGGCGTCTGTTCGGCCGGCTTCGCGAGCACCGTGTTGCCGGCTGCCAGCGCAGCGGCCACCTGGCCCATGAAGATCGCGAGCGGGAAGTTCCACGGGCTGATGCAGACCACCGGGCCGAGCGGACGGTGCGTGTCGTTCGAGAATTCGTCGCGGATCTGCGCCGCGTAGTAGCGCAGGAAGTCGACGGCTTCGCGGATTTCGGCGATCGCGTTCGGCAGCGACTTGCCGGCCTCGCGCACGATCAGGCCCATCAGCGTGTGCATCTGCGCTTCGAGCAGGTCGGCCGCGCGCACCAGGCAGTCGGCGCGCGCATCGACCGGCGTCGCCTGCCAGATCGGCGCGGCAGCCACCGCATGCGCGAGCGCCGCGCTCACGTGTTCGGCCGTCGCTTCGCTGACCGTGCCGACCACGTCGCGCAGGTCGGCCGGGTTGCGCACGTCGCGCGCCGGTGCGTCGGCGAGCGCGTCGTCGGCGAGCATCGGCGCCGCGCGCCACGGATGATGCGCGCTCGCGAGCAGCGCGGACGACAGCGACGCGAGACGGTGTTCGTTCGACAGGTCGAGGCCCATCGAATTGGGACGCTCGTCGCCGTACAGGTTGCGCGGCAGCGGGATCTTCGCGTGCGGCGCACCGAGCGGCACGATCTTCGACGCCTCGTCGACCGGATCGGCGACCAGTTCCTTCACCGACACGGTCTTGTCGGCGATGCGGTTCACGAACGACGTGTTCGCGCCGTTCTCGAGCAGGCGGCGCACCAGGTACGCGAGCAGCGTTTCATGCGTGCCGACCGGCGCGTACACGCGGCACGGACGGTTCAGCTTGTCGCGGCCCGTGACTTCCTCGTACAGCGGCTCGCCCATCCCGTGCAGGCACTGGAATTCGTACTGGCCCGGGTAGTAGTTGTGGCCGGCGAGGTGATAGATCGCGGCCAGCGTGTACGCGTTGTGCGTCGCGAACTGCGGGTAGACGGCGTCGGGCGCCGCGAGCAGCTTCTTCGCGCACGCGAGGTACGACACGTCCGTGTAGATCTTGCGCGTGTAGACCGGATAGCCTTCGAGGCCGTCGACCTGCGCACGCTTGATTTCGCTGTCCCAGTACGCGCCCTTGACCAGGCGGATCATCAGGCGGTGACGGCTGCGGCGCGCGAGATCGATCAGGTAGTCGATCACGAACGGGCAGCGCTTCTGGTAGCCCTGCACGACGAAGCCGATGCCGTTCCAGCCCGCGAGTTCCGGATCGAAGCACAGCGCCTCGAGCAGGTCCAGCGACAGTTCGAGACGGTCGGCTTCTTCCGCGTCGATGTTCAGGCCGATGTCGTAGCGGCGCGCGAGCAGCGCCAGCGCGCGCACGCGCGGCAGCAGTTCGCTCATCGTGCGGTCCTGCTGCGAGCGCGCGTAGCGCGCGTGCAGCGCCGACAGCTTGATCGAGATGCCAGGGCCTTCGTAGATGCCGCGGCCGCCGGCCGCCTTGCCGATCGCGTGGATCGCCTGCTCGTACGACGCGTAGTAGCGCAGCGCGTCCTCTTCGGTCGTCGCCGCTTCGCCGAGCATGTCGTACGAGTAGCGGAAGCCGCGCGCTTCGTACTTGCGGCTGTTCGCGAGTGCCTCGGAAATCGTCTCGCCGGTGACGAACTGCTCGCCCATCAGGCGCATCGCCATGTCGACGCCCTTGCGGATCAGCGGCTCGCCGCCGCGGCCGATCAGGCGCGTGAGCGCCGACGACAGGCCCGCTTCGCTGTTGGTCGTCACGAGCTTGCCGGTGATCATCAGCCCCCAGGTCGCCGCGTTCACGAACAGCGACGGCGCGTGGCCGACGTGCGAGCGCCAGTCGCCCTTGCTGATCTTGTCGCGGATCAGCGCATCGCGCGTCGCGCGGTCGGGAATGCGCAGCAGCGCTTCGGCGAGACACATCAGCGCGACGCCTTCCTGGCTCGACAGCGAGAACTCGTGGATCAGCCCTTCGACGCCGCCGCCCGAGTTCTTCTCGCGCAGCGCCTCGACGAGCGTCGTCGCGAGCGCCTGCGCATCGGCCTGCAGGTTGGCAGGCAGGCGCGCCTGGCCCAGCAGGAACGGCACGCATTCCGGCTCGGGGCGGCGATACGCGGCCGTGATCGCCGCGCGCAGCACCGATTGCGGCTGCACGTTCTGCGCGAACTCGAGGAACGGATGCGGCGAGTTGTCGTCGTCGCTGTCCGCCGCCTGACCGTCGGCGAGCTCCGTCACGCCGCTGTGGCCCGACAGCTCGGGCGGCAACTGGCCGTGCTCGATCCGCTCGAGATACGCGAAGATCGCCTGCTTGATCAGCCAGTGGGGAGTGCGCTCGAGACGCGCGGCCGCGTCTTTCAGGCGCGAGCGGAGAAGGTCGTCGACTTTGACGCCGAGAGTCGTGCTTGCCATGGTGGGTTCGTGCGCCGGTGCGGGCCCGGCAATGTGGTGTGAGAGGATGCGCGAAATCCTACGGCACGCAATAAAAAGGTGCAACCGAATTGCGAGATTGGTTGCACCCACAAGTTAGCCAATATAATCAGCCACTTAGATCGTTGCAACCTAGGGGTTGCCCGTGGTCGGCGGATCGGTGTTTTCCCTGATCGGGCCGATTTGGCGCGCGTGGGCAACCCGCGGGGTGAAGGGCGGCGAGGAAAAATGGTTGCACTGGGCGGCCGGGCGGGCGCCCCAAGCGGGTGTGGAAAGGGCCTCGACGGCCGGCCCGGGTGCCACGTGGTGGGCGCGCGGCCCGACGGCTGCGGCGCGTGCCGCTCGGATCAGATATCCAGCGGATCGACCTCGAGGCTCCACCGGTGTACGCCCTTCAGCGCACGCAGCTCCGGCTGCCAGGCGCGCAACGCATGCTGCAGGGCCGCCCGCGACGCGCTTTCGAGCAGCAGCTGCGCGCGGTGGACGTTCGCGACCTTCACGATCGTCATCGGCACCGCGTCGTATACGGTCACCCGATCGGCGCCCGGCAGCCCCGGCAGCGCGGCGGCGGCCTGCAGCAGGAACGCGAGCGCCGCGTCGAGCGTGCGTCCTTCGGCGCGCAGCAGCGCCTGGTAGACGAACGGCGGCAGGTGCGCGTCGCGGCGCTCGCCGAGCGTCGAATTCGCGAAGCCGACGTAATCCTGCCGGCCGAGCGCGTGATACAGCGCGTGACGCGGATAACGCGTCTGCACCAGCACCTCGCCGGGTAGCCCGGCGCGCCCGGCGCGACCGCTCACCTGCATCAGCTGCGCGAACAGCCGCTCGCTCGCGCGGAAGTCGTGCGAGAACAGCGCGGTATCCGCATTGAGCACGCCGACGAGCGACACGCGCTGGAAATCGTGCCCCTTCGCGATCATCTGCGTGCCGACCAGGATGTCGACTTCACCGGCGTGCACGTCCGAGAACAACGCCTGCGCGCTGCCCTTGCGTCGCGTGCTGTCCGCGTCGATCCGCAGGATCCGCGCGCCCGTCACGGCCTCGGCGAGCGCCTCCTCGATGCGCTGCGTGCCGCGCCCGAGCGGCGCGATGTCGACGTTCCCGCATTCCGGGCACGAGCGCGGAATACGCGCTTCCCAGCCGCAGTGATGGCAGCGCAGCGCATGCTCGGGCTTGTGCAGCACGACGTAGGCGCTGCAGCGCGGGCAACCGGCGACCCAGCCGCACGCGTCGCACGCGAGCTGCGGCGCGTAACCGCGCCGATTCAGGAACACGAGGCTCTGTTCGCCGCGCTCGAGGCGCGCCTTCAGCGCCGCGACGAGCGGCCCCGACAGCCCGCCCAGCGACGCGCGCCCGCGCCGCCGCTCCTCTTCGAGATCGATCAGCCGCACGGTGGGCAGCGTCGCGTCGGCCACCGCGCGGCGCGACAGCGTGAGCCGCGTGTAGCGCCCCTGCTCGGCCTGCCACCAGCTTTCGAGCGACGGCGTCGCGGAACCGAGCACCACCGGAATGCCGAGATGTTTCGCGCGCCACACCGCGAGGTCGCGCGCCGAATAGCGCAACCCTTCCTGCTGCTTGTACGCGGGCTCGTGCTCCTCGTCGACGACGATCAGCGCGAGCGTCGGCAGCGACGCGAGCACCGCGAGCCGCGTGCCGAGCACGATCCGCGCGCGGCCCGTGTGAGCGGCGAGCCAGTTGCGCGCGCGTTCGCCCTCGGCGAGCCCGCTGTGCAGCGTGACGATCGCGTCGTCCGCGAGGGTGCCCGCGAAGCGCGCGCGAAACGCGGCCTCGAACTGCGGCGTCAGGTTGATTTCGGGCACGAGCACGAGCGCCTGCGCGTCGGGCCGCGCGTCGAGCAGCGCGGCAAGCGCATGCAGATAGACCTCGGTCTTGCCGCTGCCCGTCACGCCATGCAGCAGGAACGGCGCGAAACCCTGCGCGGCGCGGATCGCGTCGAGCGCCTCGGCCTGCTGGTCGGTGAGCGCCGGCGGCACAGCTCGTCCACTGGTTGTCGACAGGTTATCCACAGCTTTGGGCACAGGCGCATCGGCCCAGCCGATTTCTTGGATCGCCACCCAGCCGCGCGCCGCCCAGTCGTCGAGCGTGGCGGCCGCCTTCGGGTGCAACGCGCGCACGTCGGGCAACGTCAGCGAATCGGTGTCCGCGAGCGCCTGCGCGAGCCGCCGCAACGCGGCCGCGCGCGCGGGCAGTGCATCGGGAAGCGCGGCGCGGCCGGCTTCGCTCAGCCGGTAGCGGACCTCCGGCGCGAGCAGCCGCCCCCAGCGCTGCGCATCGCGCAACGCCTGCGGCAGCGCCGGCAGCGCGACTTCGCCGCGGCCGCGCTGGTAGTAATCGGCCGCGAACGACACGAGCGCGAGCCAGTCGGGCGCCAGCGGCGGCAGTTCGGTACAGATTGCGTCGATCGTGCGCAACCGGGACGGCGGCACGTCGGTGTGAGTCGTCACTTCGCATACGAGCCCGACGACTTGCCGCTTGCCGAACGGCACCTGGACGAGCGTGCCGGGCTCGGGCGCCGGCTGGACGTCGCAGCGGTAGTCGAACAGGGTGGCGAGCGGGTGGTCGAGCGCGACGCGCAGGTAGGTATCGGCCATCAGCGCGCTCCGGTGGCGGTTCGCAGCGCGCGAACGGCCGGCGCCCACGTTCGCGTCAAGGTGGCGAACTTAAAGTAAAACTTCAGATTCGGCGCTAAGTTTTGGATTCGCATTAGGAATCGCCGTATACCCTGACCAGCCTGTGGATAACTTTGTTGAGAACTCGCCGTTCAACAGCCGCAAAGCGCGCGGGGCCGTGCTTTCCGCCGATTTGGCCCGCCCGCTGCCGCATCCCGCGAAGCCTTATTCCATAAGGCTGCTATTCAAATTCCCAAACCATAGCGAGACAATTCGACCGATACAGGGCTCTACCGCGCTGCAACGTGGAAAATGTGCATAAGTCAAGTCTTGACAAGCGATGAATCGGCAACCGGTGCGGGCTTGCGCCCTGTTTAGTGCCGACTGCGAAACGCCGTCACGCCGCGGTGCAGCATGACGGCGCTTGCGCTCAGCCCGCCGCTCCGCTAAGGATCTTGCGGCTGTGGCTGTGCACTTCGTCGACGAGTTCGGCGACGTGATCCGGCGACGTGAACTGCGAAATGCCGTGGCCAAGGTTGAATACGTGGCCCGGATGATTGCCGTAGCTGTCGAGTACCGCGCGCGCCTGCTCGCGCACCGCAGCCGGCGGTGCAAAGAGGATCGTCGGGTCGAGGTTGCCCTGCAGCGCAACGCGCCCCGCGACGCGCTCGCGCGCGGCGCCGAGGTTGACCGTCCAGTCGAGCCCGACCGCGTCGACGCCGGTCGCCGCGATTTCCTCGAGCCACAGCCCGCCGCCCTTCGTGAACGTGATCACCGGCACGCGCTCGCCGTCGTGCTCGCGCTTGAGCTGGGCGACCACGCGGCGGATGTAGTCGAGCGAGAAGCGCTGGTATGCGCCGTCCGCCAGCGCGCCGCCCCACGTATCGAAGATCATCACGGCCTGCGCGCCGGCTTCGATCTGCGCGTTCAGGTACGCGGCCACGGCCTGCGCGTTCACGTCGAGGATCCGGTGCATCAGGTCGGGGCGCGAATACGCCATCGACTTCACCGTGCGGAAATCGTCCGACCCGCCGCCTTCGACCATGTAGCACGCGAGCGTCCACGGGCTGCCCGAGAAGCCGATCAGCGGCACGCGCTGGCGCCCCTGGCCGTCGGTCAGCGCGCGGCGGATCTCGCGCACGGCGCCCGTCACGTAGCCGAGCGTCGCTTCGATGTCCGGCACCGCGAGCTTCGCGACGTCGGCCTCGGTGCGCACCGGATGCGCGAACTTCGGCCCTTCGCCGACCTGGAAGTCGAGGCCGAGACCCATCGCGTCGGGAATCGTCAGGATGTCCGAGAACAGGATCGCGGCGTCGAGCGGGAACCGCTCGAGCGGCTGCAGCGTCACTTCGGTCGCGTAGTCGGGATTCTTCGCGAGGCCGAGGAAGCTGCCGGCGCGCGCGCGCGTCGCGTTGTATTCGGGCAGGTAGCGGCCCGCCTGGCGCATCAGCCAGATCGGCGTGTAGTCGGTCGGCTCGCGCAGAAGCGCACGCAGGAAGGTGTCGTTGAGCAGGTTATGGGCCACGGTAGGAGCGACGATGCGAAGGCAAAGCGGCATTTTACCGGAGCGGGGCCCCGCCGCTGCGTATGCCGATGCGATGGCGGCCATATGACGCGCGCGAGGGCTCCGTTATGATCGGACGCTGATATCAACCCGAACGAAGGAGGAGACCGATGAAGACATTCGCCCCGCTGGCCGCGCTCGCCGCCGCCACCCTGCTGTGCTGCACCGCCGCGCACGCTCAGACCGCCGCAGCCGCGTCCCCCGCCCCCAGCGCCAACGCCGGCTCGCGCCTCGACGACGTGCTCGCCCGCGGCACGCTGCGCGTGTGCACGACAGGCGACTACAAGCCGTATTCGTACTACCGGACGGACGGCCGCTTCGAGGGCATCGACATCGACATGGGCGAATCGCTCGCGAAATCGCTCGGCGTGAAGGCCGACTTCGTGAAGACGAGCTGGTCGAACCTAACCAACGACTTCGTCGCGAAATGCGATATCGCGGTGGGCGGCATATCGACGACGCTCGAGCGCCAGAAGCGCGTGTTCTTCACGCAACCGTACGTGGTCGACGGCAAGACGGCGATCGCGCGCTGCGCGGATGCCGACAAGTACCAGACCGTCGCGCAGATCGATCGGCCCGAGACCCGCGTGATCGTGAACCCCGGCGGCACCAACGAGCGCTTTGCCAAGCAGTTCTTCACGCACGCGAACCTCACCGTCTATCCCGACAACGTGACGATCTTCAAGCAGATCCTCGCGGGCAAGGCAGACGTGATGGTAACGGACGCGTCCGAGACGCTGCTGCAGCAAAAGCTGAATCCCGGCCTCTGCTCGGTGCATCCGGACAAGCCGTTCCAGTTCGGCGAGAAGGCGTACATGGTGCCGCGCGGCGACGTCGCGTTCCAGCAGTATGTCGACCAGTGGCTGCACCTTGCGCTGTCGAGCGGCGAGTACCAGGCGATTTCCGACAAGTGGCTGAAATAAGCGTGATCGCGCAAGACGAGGGCGGCCGATAACGCGCACCGACCCCGCGTCCCTGGCACCGAATGCGAAGCGCCGTTACACATTGGCGCGGGACGCGGTGGTCGCAAAACCGTGAAACTGGCCGAATGGCCGACTGTCGCGGCGGTCGATCACGTTTCAAAATCTTTCCGACGAATGAATCGTCATACGCGGTAGCTGCCATGCGATGCACGTTCGGTCGTGTAAATCGGCAATTCGCCGACGCCGATACGCATGAAAAACGCATTGCGCGCACACGATAAAAACTCTGCGGAAACGATAAGTAAATATGACCATTTTCAGGATCCCGAAAACAGCAAAAAATCCCGGAAAGCCTTATCTGACGGGCGTTACAACCTGAAACACTTTGTTACCGCGAGGGGTCATTAATTCGCCCACAATGGGCCTCAACGGTTTCAACACGGATGCGGTCTCGTGTGCCAAGTGTGAGCGGACGCGAAGCGCTGCGAGCCAGTCGGTCACGTACCGAAGCCCTTCCGAGGGGCATCCCTGTTGGAGTCGTTTCCGGCCCCCGCCGGACACGGTTTCATCTTTGGTCTCCTCGCGCTAACCCCGTAGCGTGTGGTTTTTAGCGGGCTAATAAGCCCGCTTTTTTTCGTCCATCGAAAACGCAGCGCCCCGAAGGCCGCCGCGCTTTTCCCGACTCCGGGCCGCCCGTCGTTTCAAGCGGTCTTCTGCACGTCGAGCTTCAGTTCCTCGATCATCCGTTCGCGCATCACGAACTTCTGCACCTTGCCCGTCACCGTCATCGGCAGCTCGTCGACGAAGCGGATGTAGCGCGGAATCTTGTAGTGCGCGATCTGGCCATTGCAGAACGCACGCACGTCGTCCTCCGACATCTGCTCGTCCGCACGCAGCACGATCCACGCGCATAGCTCCTCTCCGTACTTCGCATCGGGCACGCCGAACACCTGCGCGCTCTGAATCTTCGGATGCCTGAACAGGAATTCCTCGATCTCGCGCGGATACACGTTCTCGCCGCCGCGGATCACCATGTCCTTCAGCCGGCCCACGATGTTGCAGTAGCCATCCGCATCGAGCGTCGCCAGATCGCCCGTATGCATCCAGCCGTCGACCAGCACCTCGCGCGTCTTCGCGTCGTCGTCCCAGTAGCCGAGCATCACCGAATAGCCCTTCGTGCACAGCTCGCCCGTCGCGCCGACCGGCACGATGCGCCCTTCCGGATCGACGATCTTCACTTCCAGATGCGGCTGAATGCGGCCGACCGTCGTCGTGCGCTTCTCGAGCGGATCGTCGGTCGAGCTCTGGAACGACACGGGGCTCGTCTCCGTCATCCCGTACGCGATGGTGATCTCCGACAGATGCATCTGCGACACGACGCGCTTCATCGTCTCGATCGGGCACGGCGAGCCGGCCATGATCCCCGTGCGCAGCGTCGACAGGTCGAATTTCGCGAATTCCGGATGATCGAGTTCCGCGATGAACATCGTCGGCACGCCGTGCAGCGCGGTGCAGCGTTCGTCGGCGACGGCCGCGAGCGTCGCGACCGGATCGAACGCCTCGCCGGGGAACACCATCGCCGCGCCCTTCGATACGCACGCGAGCACGGCCAGCACCATCCCGAAGCAGTGATACAACGGCACCGGGATGCACAGCGCGTCCTGCTCGCTGAACCGCATCGCCATCGCGATGAAGCGCGCGTTGTTGACGACGTTGCGGTGCGTGAGCGTCGCGCCCTTCGGGCTGCCGGTCGTGCCGCTCGTGAACTGGATGTTGATGGGATCGGTGGCCGCGAGCGTCGCGCCGATCGCATCGAGCCGCGCGACGTCGAGCGTGTCGCGGCCGCGCGCCATCACGTCCGCGAAGCGGAACATGCCGGCCGGCGCGACTTCTCCCATCGACACGACCGTGCGCAGGCTCGGCACGCGCGCCGCCCGCAGGTCGCCCGGCGTCGCGCTCGCGAGCTCCGGCGCGATGGTCTGCAGCATCTCGACGTAGGCCGACGTCTTGAAGCGCTCGGCCGCGATCACTGCCTTGCAGCCGACCTTGTTCAGCGCATATTCGAGTTCGGCGAGCCGGTAGGCCGGATTGATGTTGACGAGGACCGCGCCGAGGCGCGCGGTCGCGAATTGCGTGAGCAGCCATTCGCTGCGGTTCGGCGACCAGATGCCGACGCAATCGCCTTTCACGATCCCCAGCGCGGCCAAGCCGGCCGCGAGCACGTCGACCTCGTGCACGAACTCGCGCCAGGTCCAGCGCACCTGCTGTTCGCGGAACACGACGGCCGGACGATCGGGAAAGCGGCCGGCCGTGTCGAGCAGGAACCGGCTGATGGTCGCTTCGGATAGCGGCACGTCGGTCGCGCCGCGCACGTACGACAGTCCGTTTTCGGGCGCGATCAGCGCCCCCACGTCAAGGTCTGCTGCCATCGATGTCTCCGTCCGTTTTTGTCTGATCGGCCCGGCACGCGGCTCACGCGCGCCTGCTCCGCCGCGAGTGCGGCGGACCGCCTCTGCACGCATGATGCCGCGCGCCGCTGACGACACTCTGACATCAAATCGCGGCGCACGGACGAAATAGCACGACCGGACGATACGATCCGGCCCGCAAAAAAACAGACGAAAACGACGGACGAAAAAAAGCAGCCCGAAGGCTGCTTTCTTACGCGGGATACGCGGCGGCTTAGTGCCGGCTGCGAATCTTCGCGAGGCGCTGGATCGCCTCGAGCTGCGCCATCGCGGTCGCAAGCTCGGATTGCGCCTTTGCGAGGTCGAGGTCAGACTTCGCGTTCTGCAGCGTTTCCTCGGCACGCTTGCGCGCTTCCTCGGCTTTCGCCGCATCGAGGTCCTTGCCGCGGATCGCGGTGTCGGCGAGCACCGTCACGGCGCCCGGCTGCACTTCGAGAATGCCGCCCGCGACGAACACGAATTCGTCGTTGCCGCCCTCGACTTCGATGCGCACCGCACCCGGACGAATCCGCGTGATCAGCGGCGTGTGACCCGGCAGAATGCCCAGCTCACCCGTTTCGCCCGGCAGCGCGACGAATTTCGCCTCGCCCGAGAAGATCTGCTCTTCCGCGCTGACGACGTCTACTTTGATGGTTGCCATATGAACTCCTGTCGATCGGAATGAGCGCTTCAGCGCTGACTCCGATCCCATGCACGGCGGGTTGAGCGTGTCGCGTGGGCTCCGATCCGCGAAAAGATACCATCATGGTATCCATCGCGGACGCACGGCGCCCGCTGCGTTACGCCCGCCCCTTACGAGATCTTCTTGGCCTTTTCGAAGGCTTCGTCGATCGTGCCGACCATGTAGAACGCCTGTTCCGGCAGGTGGTCGCACTCGCCGTCGACGATCATCTTGAAGCCACGGATCGTTTCCTTCAGCGGCACGTACTTGCCCGGCGAACCCGTGAACACTTCAGCGACGTGGAACGGCTGCGACAGGAAACGCTGGATCTTACGCGCACGTGCGACCGACAGCTTGTCTTCCGGCGACAGTTCGTCCATGCCCAGAATCGCGATGATGTCGCGCAGTTCCTTGTAGCGCTGCAGCGTCTGCTGAACGCGACGGGTGATCGAGTAGTGCTCTTCACCGATCACGTTCGGGTCGATCTGGCGCGACGTCGAGTCGAGCGGGTCGACCGCCGGGTAGATACCCAGCGAAGCGATGTCACGCGACAGAACGACGGTTGCGTCCAGGTGGCCGAAGGTCGTGGCCGGCGACGGGTCGGTCAAGTCATCCGCAGGGACGTACACGGCCTGAACCGACGTAATCGAGCCCTTCTTGGTCGACGTGATGCGTTCCTGCAGCTTGCCCATTTCTTCAGCCAGCGTCGGCTGATAGCCCACTGCCGACGGCATACGGCCGAGCAGTGCCGACACTTCGGTACCGGCCAGCGTGAAACGGTAGATGTTGTCGACGAAGAACAGCACGTCGAGGCCTTCGTCACGGAAGTGCTCGGCCATCGTCAGGCCGGTCAGCGCGACGCGCAGACGGTTGCCCGGCGGCTCGTTCATCTGGCCGTACACCAGCGCGACCTTGTCGAGAACGTTCGAGTCCTTCATTTCGTGGTAGAAGTCGTTCCCTTCACGGGTACGCTCGCCCACGCCCGCGAACACGGAGTAACCGCCGTGTTCCTTCGCGATGTTGTTGATGAGCTCCATCATGTTGACGGTCTTGCCCACGCCAGCACCGCCGAACAGGCCAACCTTGCCGCCCTTCGCGAACGGGCAGATCAGGTCGATGACCTTGATACCCGTTTCGAGCAGTTCGGTCGACGGCGACAGTTCGTCGAACGCCGGAGCCTTCTGGTGGATCGAACGCGTATGTTCGCTTTCGATCGGGCCGGCTTCGTCGATCGGACGGCCGAGCACGTCCATGATACGGCCGAGGGTCGGCTTGCCGACCGGCACCGAAATCGGCTTTGCCGTGTTCTTCACGGTCAGGCCGCGGCGCAGGCCGTCGGATGCACCCAGACAAATGGTACGGACCACGCCGTCACCCAGCTGCTGCTGGACTTCGAGCGTCAGTTCCGAGCCATCGAGAATGAGCGCGTCGTAGATCTTCGGCATGCTCTCGCGCGGGAATTCCACGTCGATAACGGCGCCGATGCACTGTACGATCTTGCCTTCTACCAAAGCAGCAGTACTCATCGCTTTTCCTTTAAATACCTGATTCTTTACTCGCGCAAAGGCGCAGTTGTCGTCCCGGGCGCGCGCTTAAACAGCGGCTGCGCCGCCGACGATCTCCGACAGTTCTTTCGTAATCGCGGCCTGGCGGCTCTTGTTGTATACGAGCTGCAGTTCGCTGATCACCGTCTTCGCGTTGTCGGACGCGGCCTTCATCGCGACCATCCGCGCCGATTGCTCGGACGCCATGTTCTCCGCGACAGCCTGGTAAACCAGCGCCTCGACGTAACGCACGAGCAGTTCGTCGACGACTGCCTGCGCGTCCGGCTCGTAGATGTAATCCCACGACGTGGCCGGCGTACCGTCATCGGCCTCGAAGTGCTCCGACGACAGCGGCAGCAACTGCTCGATCACGGCTTCCTGCTTCATCGTGTTGACGAAGCGCGTGTAAGCGATATAAACCGCCGACAGCTTGCCTTCCGAGTACAGGTCGAGCTGCGTCTTCACGGCGCCGATCAGCTTGTCCAGATGCGGGGTGTCGCCGAGGTGCACGACCTGCGACATCACCTTCGCGCCGAAGCGGTTCAGGAACCCGAGGCCCTTGCTACCGATCGCGGTGGCTTCGACCTTCTGGCCCTTCTCTTCCAGCTCCTTGAACTTCTGCACCGTCGCACGCAGCACGTTGGTGTTCAGACCACCGCACAGACCCTTGTCCGTCGTGACAAGGATGATGCCGGCCGTCGTCGCGCCGTCGTTCGCCACCATGAACGGGTGGCGGTACTCCGGGTTCGCACGGCTCATGTGCGCGGCGATGGCTCGGACCTTGTCCGCGTACGGACGAGCGGCGCGCATGCGTTCCTGCGCGCGGCGCATCTTCGATGCGGCCACCATCTCCATCGCCTTCGTGATCTTGCGCGTGTTTTGCACGCTCTTGATCTTGCCGCGAATTTCCTTCATTCCAGCCATAGCTTGCTCCTTGACCGAAGCGGCGCGGGCACATCAGCACCCGCGCGGCCTCAGTGTGTCACTCGCGGATCAATAGGCACCCGACTTCTTGAAGGACTCGATCGCCGCGCGCAGCGCGCCTTCGTCGTCCTTCGAGAGATCCTTGGTGTCTTCGATGCGCTTGATGAGGTCAGCGTGGCTGGTCTTCAGGTTGTCGCGCAGGCCCTTCTCGAACGGCAGCACTTGCTTCACGTCGAGATCGTCGAGGTAGCCGTTGTTCGCGGCGTACAGCGACACGGCCAGTTCCCACACCTGCAGCGGCTGGTACTGCGGCTGCTTCAGCAGTTCCGTCACGCGGCGGCCGCGCTCGAGCTGCTTGCGGGTCGCTTCGTCGAGGTCCGATGCGAACTGCGCGAATGCCGCCAGTTCACGGTACTGCGCGAGGTCGGTACGGATACCGCCCGACAGCTTCTTCACGACCTTCGTCTGAGCGGCGCCGCCGACTCGCGACACCGACACGCCGGCGTTGATTGCCGGGCGGATGCCTGCGTTGAACAGGTCGGTTTCCAGGAAGATCTGGCCGTCGGTGATCGAGATCACGTTCGTCGGAACGAACGCGGTCACGTCGCCAGCCTGCGTTTCGATGACCGGCAGTGCCGTCAGCGAGCCGCTCTTGCCCTTCACTTCGCCGTTCGTGAACTTCTCGACGTACTCTTCCGACACGCGAGCAGCACGCTCGAGCAGACGCGAGTGCAGATAGAACACGTCACCCGGGTAGGCTTCACGGCCCGGCGGGCGGCGCAGCAGCAGCGAGATCTGACGGTATGCCCACGCTTGCTTGGTCAAGTCGTCATAGATAATCAGCGCGTCTTGACCGCGGTCGCGGAAGTATTCGCCCATCGTGCAGCCGGCGTACGGTGCGAGGTACTGCATCGCGGCCGAATCCGAGGCCGAAGCGGCGACGACGATCGTGTATTCCATCGCGCCCGTTTCTTCGAGCTTGCGCACCACGTTCATGATCGACGAAGCCTTCTGGCCGATCGCGACGTAGATACAGACCAGGTCCTTGCCCTTCTGGTTGATGATCGCGTCGATCGCCACCGCGGTCTTGCCGCACTGACGGTCGCCGATGATCAGCTCACGCTGGCCACGGCCGATCGGCACCATCGCGTCGATCGACTTGATGCCCGTCTGCACCGGCTGCGACACCGACTTACGCCAGATCACGCCCGGAGCAATCTTTTCGATCGCGTCGGTCAGCTTCGCGTTGACCGGGCCCTTGCCGTCGATCGGGTTGCCGAGCGCGTCGACCACGCGGCCGACGAGTTCCGGACCCACCGGGACTTCGAGAATGCGGCCCGTCGTCTTGACGACGTCGCCTTCCGAGATGTGTTCGTATTCGCCGAGAATCACAGCGCCGACCGAGTCGCGCTCGAGGTTCAGCGCGAGGCCGAACGTGTTGCCCGGAAACTCGAGCATTTCGCCCTGCATCACGTCCGACAGGCCGTGGATGCGCACGATACCGTCGGTCACGGAGATCACGGTGCCCTGGTTGCGAACGTCTGCGCTCGCTTCAAGGCCCTGGATCCGGCTCTTGATCAGCTCGCTGATCTCAGAGGGATTGAGTTGCATTATTCGCTCCTGATAGTCAATTCTGTTGCGTGCCGGCGTGGCGCTCAGGCGGTCAAGGCAGCCTGCATCGATGCGAGGCGCGCGCGAACCGAGGTGTCGAGCACTTCGTCGCCGACCGTCACGCGCACGCCGCCGATCAGCGACGAATCGACTTCGACCGTCGGCTTCAGCTTGCGCTTGAACTTGCGTTCGAGGCCAGAGACGAGACTTTCGAGATCCGCGCCGTTCAGCGGGAACGCGCTCACGATCTCGGCGTCGGCTGCACCTTCACGTTCGTTCTTGAGCGCCTCGAACTGCTCGGCGATTTCCGGCAGCAGCGCGATACGATGATTGTCGACCAGCATCTGCACGAAGTTCTTCGCTTCCGCGCCGGCCGCGACCGGCGACTTCACCGCAGCAAGCAGCAGCTCGACCACTTGCGTGCGCGTCACCTTCGGGCTCGACGCGACCGACAGCACTTCCGGCAGACGCGCAACCTGGGCCAGCTCTTGCACGAGCGTGGACCAGGCGGCGATGTCACCTCCCTCGGCCACGCGGAACAGCGCTTCTGCGTAAGGGCGGGCGATGGTTGCAAGTTCGGCCATGATCAGAGCTCGGCTTTCAGTTGATTCAGCAGTTGGGCGTGGGCCGTTTGATCGACTTCGCGCTTCAGGATCTGCTCGGCGCCCTTCACGGCCAGCGAGGCGACTTCGCCACGCAGCGCTTCGCGCGCCTTCACGATTTGCTGTTCTGCTTCCGCCTTCGCCTGGGCGACGATGCGGGCGGCTTCAGCCTGGGCGTTGGCCTTGATTTCCTCGGCGACCGCCTGGGCACGCTTTTCAGCGTCGGCGATGCGCTGCTGGCCGTCGTTGCGGGCCTGCGCGAGTTCCTGGTCCACGCGCTTGTGCGCTGCGTCGAGTTCCGCCTTGCCCTTCTCCGCGGCGGCGAGGCCGTCGGCGATCTTCTTCGAACGTTCGTCGAGGGCGTTGATCAACGGCGGCCACACGAATTTCATCGTGAACCACGCGAGGACCAGGAACACGACCATTTGCGCAAACAGAGTTGCGTTGAGATTCACGGTGTTTCCTTATCTGCTATCCGGAAAAATGAAACGGTAAGGCGCTCATCGAGTTGCATTCGATCAGCGCCCCAAGTCTCCGTTCCGCCCTGCGCCGGCTTGCGCCGGGCGCATATTTCCGAGGAACCTTAGCCTGCGAGCTTCGACAGGAGCGGGTTCGCGAACGCGAACAGCATTGCGACACCAACACCGATCAGGAATGCAGCGTCGATCAGGCCGGCCAGCAGGAACATCTTCGTTTGCAGCGGGTTGATGAGTTCCGGCTGACGTGCGCACGCTTCGATGTACTTGCCACCCATCAGCGCGATACCGATACAGGCGCCGATTGCACCCAGGCCGATGATGATGCCGATACCGATGGCGGTCAGACCCTGGATGTTGGCGATGTAAGCTTGCATGATCACTCCTTTGTGAAAAGACTTGGAACTGAGATTTAAAAAACTAAAACGAAGACTCTTTGTTGCACGCCGCGCTTAGTGCTTGTCGTGCGCCTGGCCGAGATACACCAGCGTCAGCATCATGAAAATGAATGCCTGCAACAGAACAATCAGGATGTGGAAGATTGCCCAGACGCTGCCCGCGATCACGTGACCAATGAAGCCGAGGAACGTTGCGTCGCCACCGAAGCTCCACATGCTGCCGAGCAGGGCGATCAACAGGAACAACAGCTCACCCGCGTACATGTTGCCGAACAGCCGCATGCCGAGCGAAACGGTCTTTGCGACGTATTCGACGATGTTGAGCGCGAGGTTGGGGATCCACAGCAGCGGGTGGCCGCCGAACGGGGCCGACAGCAGCTCATGCACGAAGCCGCCCGCGCCCTTGATCTTGATGCTGTAGTAGATCATCAGGACGAACACGCCGAGCGCGATGCCGAGCGTGCCGTTCAGGTCGGCCGTCGGGACGATGCGATGGTGGGAAATCACGTCCGACAGACCGAGCAGGCCGATCACGCGGCCCGGCAGGTCGACCGGGAGGAAGTCGAGGGAGTTCATCAGCGTGACCCACACGAACACCGTGAGGGCGAGCGGCGCGATGAACGTACGATTGCCGTGGACGATGGCCTTCGACTGGTCTTCGACCATTTCGACGAGCATCTCGATCGCGCACTGGAAACGGCCCGGCACGCCCGACGTCGCCTTGCGGGCGGCCAGACGCAGCACGAGGATCGTCACGATGCCGCACACGATCGACCAGAACAGCGTATCGAGATTCCAGACGTGGATATCGAAAATCGACGTCTGATGCGAGGTGGAGAAATTCTGCAAGTGGTGCGCAATGTACTCGGACGGATCCGGACGCGTGCCTTCGCTAGCTGCCATATCGTTAATGCCACCCAAATTGTCGAAAATCGTTTTGCCCCGTTCCGCAATACGCTATTGCGGGAACGGGCCGGTGCGGTTCGTTGTCGAAACCGCACGCTGCTTGTTTCTTACCGCCAGGCCAGCGCGATCCAGTACGTCTTCAGCACGACGAGGTACGTGACCAGGAACGGCACCCAGTGCACGCCGGCCCAGCCGAACGCCACTGCTGCGAACATCCCGATCGTCAGGCCGAGCTTCAGGGCTTCGCCCATCACCCAGCTCATGACGGTGGCCGAGCCACCTGCCTTCAGTCGTGCCACGAACAACGCGCTTGGCACCCAGCCGATCGCCCCGCCCAGAAACGCGGACTGCGCAGCGGCGCCCGGCGACTTTGAAAACAGCCACCACGCCAGCGTTGCAACCAGGGACAAGACCACCTGCGCGGCCACCACCTTGGAGGGGGTCACGCGCGATGGCTTGCTCACGTTCGGACCGAACAGCCTCTCGGCTTCCGTCCGCGTGAGCGGAACGATGTTGTTATCTTGCTGCTCGGCATCCCAGTCGTCGGCATCGGACTCGCGCCGTTCGCCGGCCGCTGAAGCGGTGCGTTGCGCTCGGTGATCATCGTGCCTGTCGTTCGGCGCCTGACCCGCCATCGCAATTTTCCGCAAAATCCTTGAACCCGGCCCCAGACTTTCCGAAAGCTTTCAGGGGTGCCTAGCTAACAAATCCGGGCGATTGTAAGCGATAGTTGCAAGTGATTCAAGGCTTTAGACGCGACAAAAACCTGTGCAAAACGACGCCTCATCATGTGAAAAACGCGCGAATCGACGACGTACGATGACAGTTGTAAGGTCGCTTTCCCGCAGCGGTATTTCTTGCGCGAAAAAGTGCGGCGACGGGGAAATGACGCGACATCGATGCCTGGCACGGGCGTCATCGACGCGACGCGATCGCAGCAGGAATGCCGCTGTGACGCGACCGCGGAAAACGGCCCGGCGCAACGATGCGGAACGACGGAAATAGCGCGACCATGCGTTGGGCGCGACGCGCGAAATGCGCTCGGCCGCGAGCGGGCCGATGCTCGCAATCAGTTGTTGTGCCGCCACAGAATATCGACTGTGAATCGCCGCACTTATCAACAGCCCGCCTCACAACAGCCGGGAACGCCGTGCGCCCTCCCCGTCACGCTTGCAGCACGCCTGCACCGCAGGCGGCCGCACCCCTCAACCGTGAACGAGCAACCACGCCCCCAGTGCCGCGCTCGCGATCGCGAACGGAATCGACACCAGGTGAAACGGCAGCCACATGCGCGGCTCCTTCGCGAGACGCACCGCGATCAGGTTCGCAAGCGAACTGATCGCGAAACCGAAGCCGCCGACCGATACGCCGAACGCGAGCGCACGCCAGTCGTGCGTGAATTCCGACAGCAGGATGGCCGCCGGCACGTTGCTGATTCCCTGTGACAGCACCACACCTGCCCCGAACACACGCAGCGGCGAATCGAGATGGGTCCGCGCGATCGCGTCGTGCACGACGGGCAGCGCGGCCGCGCTGCGCAGCACGACGAACATCAGCACGAAGATCAGCAGCAGCAGCCAGTCGATCTTCAGGACTGCGTCGCGTTTTGCCACCAGCAGCGCGATCACGACGGCGAGCAGCGCCGGCACCGGATGATGCGCGTCGGCAAGCAGCACGAACGCACCGAACAGCACCGCCGCGAGCAGCGCGTGCATGCGCTGCACGGGAACGGGCTCGACGTCGCCCGACAGGTCGAGCGGTTTCGCGCGAAACGCGCACGCCGTCAGCACGAGCAGTAGCGCCATCAGCGCCAGCGCGAGCGGACCGAGCGTGACGACGAAGCGGCCGAACGACATGCCGCTCAATTGCCACAGGAACAGGTTCTGGGGATTGCCGAGCGGCGTCGCGACGGACCCCGCGTTGACGGCCAGCGCGACCACGATCACGAGCCGCCGGAACGGCAGCGGCGTCAGCGCGCGCAGCGACACCATCAACGGCACGACGACGAACAGCGCGACGTCGTTGGTGAGCCACATCGCGAGTGCCGCCGCGAACACGACAAGCAGCATCGCGAGCCCGCGCTCGGAATGCACGTGATGCACGATGCGATGCGCGAGCCACATCAGGCATCCGGACAACTCGAGCGCCTTGGTCAGCATCAGCAGGCCCGCGAGCGTCGCGACGGTCTGCCAGTCGACGCGCCCGGCCAGTGCGGCGATTGGTTGCGGATGCAACCATTGCAGAATGATCAGTGCAAGCGCCAGTACCGACAGCACCGGCTCCTTCAACAGCCAGGCAAGCCAACGGCGTGGCGCCGCCGCGCCCGTGTTCTCTATCAATCGCGCCTCGTTACTCTTCGGTCGCGACGTTGCCGCGCAGGCGCACGAGAATGCCCTCGAGCGCATCGAGGTTGCCGAAATCGATCATCACCTGCCCTCGCCCGCGGCGGCCGAGCTTGATCTTCACCGTCGATGCGAGCAGGTCGGACAACTCCTCTTCGAGACGGCGCGTGTCGCGGCCGCCGTCATCCTTCGCGCGCGCCTTCACCGTCGGCGCTTCCTTCGTCGTGTGCGCGACCAGCTTCTCGGTCTCGCGCACCGACATGCGCTTGTTGACGACCTGATGCGCGAGCGTGATCTGCGTCGCCGCGTCGACCGCGAGCAGCGCACGCGCGTGGCCCATGTCGAGATCGCCGGCCAGCAACATCGTCTGCACCGGCGCGGCGAGATTCAGCAGGCGCAGCAGGTTCGACACCGCGCTGCGCGAACGGCCGACCGATTCGGCCGCCTGTTCGTGCGTGAAACCGAACTCGTCGAGCAGGCGCTGGATACCGTGCGCCTCTTCCAGCGGGTTCAGGTCCTCGCGCTGGATGTTCTCGATCAGCGCCATCGCGGCGGCAGCCTGATCGGATACGTCCTTCACGAGCACCGGCACTTCGTCGAGACCGGCCAGGCGTGCCGCGCGGAAACGTCGCTCGCCGGCGATGATCTCGTATTTGTCAGACGAAATGGGCCGCACCAGGATCGGCTGCATCACGCCTTGCGCGCGAATGCTGGCCGCCAGTTCCTGCAGGCTGCCTTCGTCCATCCGGGTCCGCGGCTGGTACTTGCCGGCCTGCAGCTTGCCGAGCGCGAGCGTGTTCGGCGCCCCTTCGATCTTCACCGCTTCGGTGATGTCCGCACTGCCGCCGAGCAGCGCTTCGAGGCCACGTCCCAAGCCCTTCTTCTTTGGTACCGCGTTCATGTCTTTCTTCCTCGCTTCGCTCATGTCCGGATCACGACACCTCGAACGCGCGCACGCGGTCGATCATCTCGGCACCGAATTGGATATACGCCTGCGCACCGCGCGAGTTGCGGTCGAACACGACGCCCGGCAACCCGTAACTCGGCGCTTCCGCCAGGCGCACGTTGCGCGGGATCACCGCGTCGAACACCTTGTCGCCGAAGTGCGCTTTCAGTTGATCGGAGACTTGCTGCTGCAGCGTGATGCGCGGATCGAACATCACGCGCAGCAAGCCGATGATCTTCAGGTCGCGGTTCATGTTCGCGTGAACCTGCTTGATCGTGTTGACGAGATCCGACAGCCCTTCCAGCGCGAAGTACTCGCACTGCATCGGGATCACGACGCCATGTGCCGCGCACAGTCCGTTCAGCGTCAGCAGCGACAGCGTCGGCGGGCAATCGATCAGCACGAAGTCGTAGTCGTCGGCCACGCGCTCGAGTGCGGCCTTCAGCCGACGCTCGCGGTTGTCGATGCCGATCAGCTCGATCTCGGCACCGGACAGCTCGCGGTTGGCCGGCAGCACGTCGTACGTGACGCCCTCCGGACGCACGCGCGCGTCCATCACCGATACGCCGTCGATCAGCACTTCGTACACGGTCGACTCGCAGGCGGCCTTGTCGATCCCGCTGCCCATCGTCGCGTTGCCCTGCGGGTCGAGATCGATCAGCAGGACTCGTTGCTCCTGCGCTGCAAGGCTTGCGGCGAGATTGACCGATGTCGTCGTCTTGCCGACGCCCCCCTTCTGGTTCGCAACGCAGAAGATCTTTGCCATCGTTGGTGTGTTCCCTTTACCTTCAAACAAACGGCGCGCTACCGCGCGCCTTCAATTCGCCTCGTCGACGACCACCTCGATCAGGTGCCGTTCGGCATCGAGCATCGGTACTGCAAGCCGCATCGTCTGCTTTACACGGCTGCCTTCCGGCAGTCGTGCAATTTCGTCGTCCGGGTGAACACCCTTCATTGCCCAGATCGAGCCGCCGGGCGCGACGAGATGACGAGCAAGTTTAACGAAGTCGGATAGATCCGCGAAGGCGCGGGACACGATCATGTCGAATTTTTCCGGCACTTCGACACCGGGCTGCAGCAATTCGACCCGCCCGGTGACGACCGACAGGTTCGCGAGCTTCAGCTCCGCGCGCATTTGCGTCTGGAATGCAGACTTTTTCTGCACGATATCGTTCAACGTCACCTGCCAGTCCGGCTGGACGATCGCCAGCACAATGCCGGGCAGCCCGCCGCCCGAACCCACGTCGAGCACGCGCGCCGATGCACGGTCGCGCAGATGCGGAACGATGGAGAGCGAATCGAGAATGTGCTGGATCAGCATCTGCTTCGGGTCGCGGATCGCGGTCAGGTTGTAGACCGCGTTCCATTTCCCGAGCAGCGCGACATAGTCGAGCAGCTGGTTGCGTTGTGCATCCGTCAATGCGATGTCGAGCGCGGCCGTGCCGTCGACGAGCATCTGTTCAAGTACGTCCCGATTAACCGCCGGCGCGCGACGCGCCGTCATTGTTGCGTCGGGACGGTGCCGTCCCCCTGCTCCGTCGCCTCTGCGGCGGCGCCGTTACGACGGCCAAGGCCACGGCGTTTCAAGTGCACCATCAGCAACGAGATCGCAGCCGGCGTGACGCCCGAGATCCGCGAGGCCTGGCCGATCGTTTCCGGCCGGAACTCGTTGAGCTTCTGGCTCACTTCGAACGACAGGCCGCGAACCTCGCGGTAGTCGATGCCGTCCGGCAGGCGCGTGTTCTCGTTCGCATCGTTGCGCTCGATCTCGCTCGCTTGTCGCTCGATATAGCCCTGATATTTGATGCCAATCTCGACCTGCTCCTTGATCTGCTCGAGCAGCACCGGATCGTCGGCCAGCGGTTCGGCCGGCGCGCATTCGCCACCCTTCAGGCTGCAGACGCCGTCGTAGCTGATGCCCGGGCGGCGCAGCAGCTCGGCGAGGCTGTACTCGTGATCGATCGCCTTGCCGAGCAAAGCCGTCGCCTCCTCCGGCGGCAGCGTCTTCGGCGTGACCCACGTCGACTTCAGGCGTTCGGTTTCACGTGAAACAGCGTCGCGCTTTCGGCTGAATGCGTCCCAGCGCGCGTCGTCGACGAGCCCCAGTTCGCGGCCGATCTCGGTCAGACGCATGTCCGCGTTGTCTTCGCGCAGGCTCAGGCGGTACTCCGCACGGCTCGTGAACATCCGGTACGGCTCGGCCACGCCGCGCGTGACGAGGTCGTCGACCAGCACGCCAAGGTAGGCCTGGTCGCGACGCGGGCACCATGCGTCCTTCTCCTGTACATAGCGCCCGGCGTTCAGGCCAGCCAGCAGACCTTGTGCGGCCGCTTCTTCGTAGCCGGTCGTGCCGTTGATCTGGCCCGCAAAGAACAGCCCGTTGATCGCCTTCGTTTCGAGCGACGCCTTCAGCGCACGCGGGTCGAAGTAGTCGTACTCGATCGCGTAGCCGGGGCGCAGGATGTGCGCGTTCTCGAGGCCGCGCATCGAGTGCACGAGCTCGAGCTGCACGTCGAACGGCAGGCTCGTCGAAATCCCGTTCGGGTAGAACTCGTTGGTCGTCAGCCCTTCCGGCTCCAGGAAGATCTGGTGCGATTCCTTCGACGCGAACCGGTGAATCTTGTCCTCGATCGACGGGCAGTAACGCGGGCCGACGCCTTCGATCACGCCTGTATACATAGGCGAACGGTCGAGGCCGCCGCGGATGATGTCGTGCGTGCGCTCGTTGGTATGCGTGACCCAGCACGGCAGCTGCTGCGGATGCTGCTCCGCCCGGCCCAGGAACGAGAACACGGGAATCGGATCGAGGTCGCCCGGCTGCTCGTCCAGCTTCGAAAAGTCGATCGAGCGGCCGTCGATACGCGGCGGCGTACCGGTCTTCAGGCGGCCCTGCGGCAGCTTCAGCTCCTTCAGGCGCGCGGACAACGACACGGCCGCCGGATCGCCCGCGCGACCGCCCGTATAGTTGTTCAGACCGACGTGGATCTTGCCGTCGAGGAACGTCCCCGCAGTCAGCACCACCGCACGCGCGCGGAAGCGGATGCCGATCTGCGTGACGGCGCCGACCACGCGGTCGCCTTCGACCATCAGGTCGTCGACAGCCTGCTGGAACAGCCACAGGTTCGGCTGATTCTCGAGCCGATGGCGGATCGCGGCCTTGTACAGGATGCGGTCGGCCTGGGCGCGCGTCGCGCGCACGGCCGGGCCCTTCGACGAATTGAGGATCCGGAACTGAATACCGCTCTCGTCCGTCGCGGCAGCCATCGCGCCGCCGAGCGCGTCGACTTCCTTGACCAGATGGCCCTTGCCAATGCCGCCGATCGACGGATTGCAGCTCATCTGCCCGAGCGTTTCGATGTTATGGGTCAGCAGCAGCGTCTTCGCGCCCATACGGGCCGAGGCCAACGCGGCTTCCGTGCCGGCGTGCCCGCCACCGACAACGATGACGTCAAATTCTGTGGGAAAAAGCATGGTGGATTCCGCGCACAGGACTGTGCACGAACCTATCTGAGAAATGTATGGGGCGAATTATAGCGGGTTCGCTTTTCACCCGAAGGCCATCCGAATGGTAGGGCCCGTTCATTTCGGCGTTTTTTTGGCCGATCGGCCGAGCTGTGCGGTCCCACCCTGCTACGGCGACGTGGGCCGCAGCCTCGACGCACATCGCCAAGCTGTGCAAAACCGGTGTCGACATCCCTCCTGGGTCACAGTATTTCCGATCGATCGCCCGATACTTATCCCCTGTGCCATTCGTCTCAGGGAAATAGCAGGCTGTCGCACACACAACGCTCGTTACCCTGTGCAACCCGGCGCGATAGCCCCCCCGACACAGCGCTTCGGCTGGTTGCTCCGGCACTTATCCCCAACGACGCATCGCCCTGCCCCCGAAAAACAAAAACGGCGTGTTTCACGTGAAACACGCCGCCCCGTTTCCCGCCACCCGCCCTAACCATCAAGCCGTTTTCTTCGCCAACCCCAGGTAAGTTTCGATCACGCGCGGATTTTGTGCCAGCTCGGCCGCCGGCCCTTCCAGCGCTAGCTCCCCCGTCTCCAATACATAACCGTAGTCCGAGATCTGCAGTGCCGCCCGCGCGTTCTGCTCGATCAGCAGCGTCGCCACGCCCGTGCCGCGCAACGCGCTGATGATATGAAAAATTTCCTTCACGATCAGCGGCGCCAACCCGAGGCTCGGCTCATCGAGCATCAGCAGGTCGGGTTTGCCCATCAGCGCGCGGCCCACCGCAAGCATCTGCCGCTCGCCGCCCGACAGCGTACCGGCCGCCTGCTTGCGCCGCTCCTTGAGCCGCGGAAACAGCGCAAACACATGATCGAGCTGGTCGAGAAAGTTCGACTCGCCCGCGAGCTTGCGGCGATACGCGCCCAGCACGAGGTTGTCCTCGACCGTCATCGTGCTGAACAGCTCGCGCTTTTCCGGCACGAGGCACATCCCGCGCGCGACGCGCTGCTCGACCGGTAGCGCGCCCACGTCGTGGCCGCGATACATGACCGTGCCCGACGCATGCCCGGTCACGGGCAACGCACCCATGATCGCGTTCAGCATCGTCGACTTGCCGGCACCGTTCGGGCCGATCACGCTGACGATCTGCCCGGCGCCCACCTTGATCGCCGCACCGTGCAGCGCCTCGACTTTCCCGTATCGGACCGCCAGTCCGCGCACCTCGAGAATCGGCATCGTCGTGTCCGCCGTCATCACTCCACCCCGCCCAGATACGCTTCGAGCACCGCCGGATCCTGCTGCACGTCCTGCGGCAGCCCTTCCGCGATCCGCGTGCCGAATTCCATCACCACCAGCCGGTCGGTGAGATTCATCACGAAATCCATGTCATGTTCCACGAGCAACACGCTCATCCCTTCGCCCTTCAGGCGCCGCAACAGATCGGCGAGTTGCTGCTTCTCCTGGTAGCGCAGCCCGGCGGCCGGCTCGTCGAGCAGCAGTAGCGTCGGGTCGCAGCACAGCGCGCGGGCGATTTCGAGAATCCGCTGCTGTCCGAGCGCGAGGCTGCCCGCTTCGTCGTACATGTGCTTTTCGAGCCCGACACGGCGGATCTGGCGTGCTGCTTCGGCCAGCAGTTGCGCCTCCTCGTGCGCGTTGAGCCGCGCGATGCTGCGCCACACGCCCGTACGGCCGCGCAAATGCGCGCCGATCGCGACGTTCTCGAGCACCGTCATCGTCGGCAGCAGCTTCACGTGCTGGAACGTACGGCCGATCCCGCGCCGGACGATCTGACGCGATGTGAGCCCGTCGATCCGCTCGCCGCGGAACGTGATCGTGCCGCCGGTCGGCTGCAGCACGCCGGTCACGAGGTTGAACGTGGTCGACTTGCCCGCGCCGTTCGGGCCGATCAGGCCGATGATCTGCCCCGCCTTCACGTCGAAACTGACGTCGTTGACGGCCACCAGCCCGCCGAACTGCTTGCGCGCGTTGTCGACGACGAGCAGCGGCTCGCCGGCCACCGGTTTCGCACGCTGCGGCAGTGGATCGGCCTGATCGGGCACATGGGCGCGCGGCCCGCGCGGAAACAGCTTCGCGACGAACGGCCACACACCCTGGCGCGCATACTGCAGCAGCAGCACCATCAGCACGCCGAACACGATGATCTCGAAGTTGCCTTCCGAGCCGAGCAGCTTCGGCAGCAGCGTCTGCAGGTAGTCCTGCAGCACGGTGAGGATCGCCGCACCGAGCACCGCGCCCCATACGTGCGACACGCCGCCGACCACGGCCATGAACAGGAATTCGATCCCGTGGTTCAGCCCGAACGGGGTCGGGTTCACCGCGCGCTGCAGGTGCGCGTACAGGAAGCCCGATACCGCGGCGAGCACGGCCGCGTAGACGAAGATCACGACGCGCATCCATGCGGTGTCCACGCCCATCGCCTCCGCCATCACACCGCCGCCGCGCAACGCGCGGATCGCGCGGCCGGGGCGGCTGTTGAGCAGGTTCTGCACCGACACGATCGCCGCCAGCACGACGGCCCAGATCAGGAAGTACAGGCTGCGGCCGCTACCGAGCTCGATGCCGAACAGGTTCAGCGCCGGAATCCCGTTGATCCCGTCGTACTTGCCGAGCAGTTCGAGGTTGCCGAACAGATAGAACAGCGCGAGGCCCCACGCGATCGTGCCGAGCGGCAGGAAGTGCCCGGACAGCCGCATCGTGACCGCACCCAGCACGAGCGCGACGAGCGCCGTCAGCACGACGCCGACGATCAGCGCGAGCCACGGCGACACGCCGTATCGCGTCGTCAGGAACGCCGTCGCATACGCGCCGATGCCGACGAACGCGGCCTGCCCGAAACTCGTCATCCCGCCGACACCCGTCAGCAGCACGAGCCCGATCGCGACGATCGCGTAGAGGCCGATGTAGTTCAGCAGCGTGATCCAGTATTCGGGCACCTGCAGCGCGCCGGGCAGCACCGGCAGCGCGAACAGCACCACGAGAAACACCCAGAAGGTCTTGTTGCGTACCATCGTCTTCATCGCGTCACTCCTCTTCCTCTTCCGCATGCGGCGTCGCGAAACTGCGCCACAGCAGCACCGGGATGATCAGCGTGAACACGATCACTTCCTTGTACGCGCTCGCCCAGAACGACGAATACGATTCGAGCACACCGACGAGCAGCGAGCCCGCGGCCGCGAGCGGATAACTGACCAGCCCGCCGATGATCGCGCCGACGAAGCCCTTCAGGCCGATCAGGAAGCCGGAGTCGTAATAGATGGTCGTCAGCGGGCCGACGAGGATGCCGGACAGCACGCCGAGCCCCGCCGCCAGCGTGAACGCCAGCCGCCCCGCTTCGGTCGTGCCGATGCCGACGAGCCGCGCGCCGAGCCGGTTCACCGACGTCGCGCGCAGCGCCTTGCCGGCGATCGTGCGGCCGAAGTACACGTAGAGCGCACCGATCAGCACCAGCGCGGTCACGACCACGAGAATGCTCTGCACCGACACCGTCATGCTGCCGACCGACAGCGATGCATCCGCGAATCCGGTGGTGCGCGAACCTTCCGCGCCGAACATCACGAGCCCGAGGCCGACCATTGCGAAATGGACGGCGACCGACACGATCAGCAGCAGCAGCGTCGTGCCTTCGGCGATCGGTTGATAGACGAGTCGGTAGACGAACGGCCCCATCGGCACGACGATCGCAAGCGTCAGCGCGATCTGCGCGAGCATCGGCAACGGCTGCGCTGCAAAGCTGCGCGTGAGCGCGAACACCGCAAGCGGCAGCAGCACGTAGCGGCTCGCCAGCGTCGCGAGCGTGCGGCCGAGTTGGTGGCGGCGTTCGCGATGGCGGACCAGGCCGCCGACTTCCAGCATGAAGCACGCGATGCCCATCACGAACAACAGCCAGCAGGTCGCGGGAAATTTCTGCGCCTGCAACGCCGCAAGCGTGAGCGCGCCGTAGGCGACGAATTCGCCCTGGGGAATGAAGATCACCCGCGTGACGGAAAACACCAGCACGAGCGCCAGCGACAGCAATGCATAAATGGCGCCGGTCGTGATGCCGTCTTGCGCGAGGATCGCCGCAATCGAGAAATCCATACGTTTCGTGTATCGAGAATGCTGCGGAGAAACGGCGACGGGAGCTGCCCGCGCACGCGGACGGCAAGACCGGAAGGTCAGGCGTCGTGCGGCGGCTTCCCGGACATTCCATGCGGCACGAGCACAGGCCGCCAGGCCCGCCATGCTGCCGACGGCGCGCACGGCGCCGTTCGCGCCGCGCCCGCCGGTTTCACGTGATGCTTACTCGGCCTGCAGCTTCCACTTGCCGTCGACGATCTGCACCATCACGCGCGCACGCGTGTCGAAGCCGTTGTGGTCGGTCGACGTCATGTTGATCACGCCGTGCGACACGGGCAGGTCCTTCACGCTCTCGAGCGACGCGCGCAGCGCCTCGCGGAACGCCTCGGTGCCCGGCTGGCCCTTCTTCAGCGCGTCGGGAATCGCACGCTGCAGCAGCAGCCCCGCATCCCACGCATGCCCGCCGAAGGTCGACAGCGAGCCCGCGCCGTACGCCTTCTCGTACGCAGCCTTGTAGCCGAGCGCCGGCTTCTTCACCGGATTCGAATCGGGCAGCTGGTCGGTCACGAGCACCGGCCCGGCCGGCAGGATCTCGCCTTCGCAATCCTTGCCGCACACGCGCAGGAAGTCGTTGTTCGCGACGCCGTGCGTCTGGTACACCTTGCCCTTGTAGCCGCGCTCCTTGAGCGTCTTGGCGGGCAGCGCGGCCGGCGTGCCGGAACCGGCGATCAGCACCGCGTCGGGATTCGAGCCCAGCAGCTTCAGCACCTGCCCCATCACCGACGCATCGGTGCGGTTGTAGCGCTCGTTCGACACGACCTTCAAGCCGTTCTTCGTCGCGGCCGCGTTGAATGTGTTGTACCAGCTGTCGCCGTACGCGTCGGCGAAGCCGATGAAGCCGATCGTCTTCACGCCGTGCTTCGCCATGTAGCCGGCGATCGCGTCGGCCATCAGCTGGTCGTTTTGCGGCACCTTGAACATCCACGCGCGCTTCGTGTCCATCGGCGCGATGATCTGCGCGCTCGCCGCGAGCGAGATCGTCGGCGTCTTGCCCTGCGACACCGGGTCGAGCATCGCGAGCGAATTCGGCGTGACGGACGAACCGATGATCGCGTCGACGTGATCCTCGTCGATCAGCTTGCGCACGTTCTGCACCGCGCGGCTCGTGTCGGACGCATCGTCGAGCACGATGTACTGGACGCTCTTGCCCGCGATTTCCTTCGGCAGCAGCGCGATCGTGTTCTTTTCCGGAATCCCGAGCGATGCGGCCGGCCCGGTGGCCGATAGCGTCACGCCGATCTTCACCTGTGCCGACGCCGTGGCCGCCGCACACACGAGGCCCGCGGCAAGCAAAACCTCCATCCATCGATTCATCTTCATTTATGTCGTCTCCAAACGCTGCTCGAAAAATCCACGGGTCGCTCGGGCGACTCCCGGTCCTCAAAAACAAGTTAATAATTTAACTATCTCGCCATGCCGCGCCTACGCTCGTTTTCCCGTGAAACGCGCGCGTGCGCCGCCGCGCATTCCGAAGCGGTCGTTCGACCGTCACGATGCGCGGCAGCAATGTCGTCAGGATGAAGCAAGCGCGGAAAGGCGGCTTTGCGGGAAAGCGATCGATGCGCAGGCAACGATCGTCGGCAGATCGACCGGCCAAAGCGGATTCGGCCACGCGCGCGGGCGGCGCAAGATCGGAAGAGCGGCAGTTCATCTGGATGCGAACGCAACGACCGGAGAAAGGGCCATACCGGCCAATCGCGCCGGAACACGCATACCGGCCGCAGAACGGCTCGCGAAAGCGCGGGCATACCCATGCGCTCCCCACCCCGTACGAGCGGCGCCAGCCGCCCCTCGTGCCCCGATCCATCGTCCTGCGCTTCTCATCCAACCGTACTCCCTCTTCTGCATTTTGCTTGTAGGAGAACTGCCGACCGATTTTCCCGACCGCGCGGTCGGCGAAAGCTGAGTGTAACGGACGCCTTTTGCGCACGCCAACCGGGTAAGCCCGGACGGCACGCACGCGGCTGCGCGCCAGCGGGCGATCAACCGGCAGGCATGACGAAAACGGGAGGACGGGGGTGAAACTGAAACGCGGGCAGTGCGAAGCCGAATACGGGCGCGCGGAACGCGGCGCCGCTTCGCTGCCCATCGAGGGAAATTCGCGCACACAAATGAAAAAGCGCTGTTGGATTCCGTCCAACAGCGCTTTGGGGTCCGGGCACTTTGTGCCTCGATTGTCTCCTCGTTCTCCACCTGCAAATTCGTTTCGCGGTGCATCAGAACTGAACGAAGATTAAAGGACCTTTCATGCCGGGACAACTTAGCATTTACCCCTATGGTGCATCGCCGCACGAAAATGGGGCACCAGCGCTGCCGCACGGGGCCGGCCGGAGGCCGCCGAAGCGCCCTTCCCGGCCATGCCGGATGGTGCTTCGCATCAACCTTGCACCTCCGCGCCGCACCACACCGCCGCACCGGCGCGATGCACTCAGGACGGCCTGAGCGTCTTGACCCGCGCGACCATCTCGCCGACGATCCCGCGCCGGAATGCCAGCACGCACGCGATGAAGATCAGCCCCGTGACGATCGTCGTCGATTCGCCGAGCGAGTGGAACCAACCGATGCCGGTGACCGACGCGAGCCATTCGCCGATGTCGCCGAGCCGGTCCTCCAGCGCGACGATCAGCGCCGCGCCGAGCAACGGCCCGAACAGCGTGCCCATCCCGCCGACGAGCGTCATCAGCACGACGAGGCCCGACATCGTCCAGTGCGCGTCGGACAGCGTCTCGAAGCCGAGCACCAGCACCTTCAGCGAACCGGCCAGCCCCGCGAGCCCGGCCGACAGGATGAATGCGAGCAGCTTGAAGCGGTCGGTGTCGTAGCCGAGCGAGATCGCCCGCGCCTCGTTCTCCTTGATCGCGACGAGCACCTGGCCGAACGGCGAGTGCACGATGCGCACGATGAACGCGCACGCGGCAACGATCACCGCGAGCACGGCGTAGTAGAGCGCGACGTCGTTCGACAGGTCGACGAGCCCGAAAAGGTGGCCGCGCGGCACGCCCTGCAGGCCGTCCTCGCCGTGCGTGAACGGCGCCTGGAGGTAGATGAAGTAGACCATCTGCGCGAACGCGAGCGTGATCATCGCGAAGTAGATGCCCTGCCGCCGGATCGCGAACAGCCCGACGACGAGCCCGAGCAGCGTCGCGGCGAACGTGCCGACCAGCACGCCGAGCTCCGGCGTGAAGCCGAGCGTCTGGATCGCATAACCGGTGCCGTAGCCGGCGGTCGCGAGGAACATCGCATGGCCGAACGACAGCAGCCCCGTATAGCCGATCAGCAGGTTGAACGCGGCCGCAAACAGCGCGAACGTGAGCACCTTCATCACGAAGACCGGATATGCGCCGATGAACGGCGCGGCGAGCAGTGCGGCGAGCAGCACGCCGTAGAGCACTTTTCTCTGCATCATTTTTCCTTGCCGAACAGGCCCGCCGGGCGGATCAGCAGCACGATCGCCATGATCACGAACACGACCGTGGCCGACGCTTCCGGATAGAACACACGCGTGAAGCCCTCGATCACGCCGAGCATCAGCCCCGTGATGATCGAGCCGAGAATCGAGCCCATCCCGCCGATCACGACCACCGCGAACACGGTGATGATCATCGGCTGGCCCATCAGCGGCGACACCTGGATCACCGGCGCGGCGAGCACGCCGGCAAACGCCGCGAGCGCGACGCCGAAGCCGTACGTGAGCGTGATCATCATCGGCACGTTCACGCCGAACGCCTCGACGAGCTTCGGGTTCTCGGTACCGGCACGCAGATACGCGCCCAGGCGCGTCTTCTCGATCACGAACCAGGTCGCGAGACACACCGCGAGCGACGCGACGACCACCCACGCGCGGTAGTTCGGCAGGAACATGAAGCCGAGATTGGTCGCGCCGGACAGCTGCGACGGCACGTCGTACGGCTGGCCGGACGAGCCGTAGACCGAGCGGAACACGCCTTCGACGACGAGCGTGAGGCCGAACGTGAGCAACAGCCCGTACAGGTGATCGAGCTTGTACAGCCAGCGCAGCATCGAACGCTCGACCAGGATCCCGAACGCGCCGACGAGCAGCGGCGCGAGCGCGAGCATTGCCCAGTACGGCAACCCGAGGTACGACAGCCCCATCCATGCGAGCATCGCGCCCAGCATGAACAGCGCGCCGTGCGCGAAGTTGATCACGTTGAGCAGCCCGAAGATCACCGCGAGCCCGAGGCTCAGGATCGCGTAGAACGAGCCGTTGACGAGCCCGAGCAGCAACTGGCTCAGCATCGCCGGCAACGGAATGCCAAAGATTTCCATCGACTTAGCCGTCAGTATGAGTTTCGTTGCGTGCGCAACCTTCAAGCCGCGGCGCACGCGGGCGGCGCAGCGAGTACATCGCCGCGGCCGCCGCCCGCTGCTGCGTCGCTACGTCGCGCTTACTTCCACAGCGCGCAGCGCGATTCCTTCTTGGTGCCGAACGCCTGGTCGCCCGGAATCGTCGCGAGCACCTTGTAGTAGTCCCACGGCTCCTTCGACTCCGACGGCTTCTTCACTTCCATCAGGTACATGTCGTGAATCATGCTGCCGTCCTGGCGGATCGCGCCCTTCGCGTAGAAGTCGTTGATCTTCATCTTCTTCAGCTCGGCCATCACCTTGTCGGAGTCGGTCGTGCCGGCGGCCTGCACGGCCTTCAGGTAGGTGGTCACCGACGAGTAGTCGGCCGCCTGCAGGCTCGACGGCATCTTCTTCATCTTGCCGAAGTAGCGCTGCGCCCACTGGCGCGACGCCGCATCGCGGTTCCAGTACCAGCTGTCGGTCAGCACGAGGCCTTGCGTCGTTTCGAGGCCGAGGCTGTGCACGTCGTTGATGAACATCAGCAGCCCGGCGAGCTTCATCGTCTTCGTGATGCCGAATTCCTTCGCGGCCTTGATCGAGTTGATCGTGTCACCGCCCGCGTTCGCGAGGCCCAGGATCTGCGCCTTCGACGATTGCGCCTGCAACAGGAACGACGAGAAGTCCGACGCGGACAGCGGGTGGCGCACCGTGCCGAGTACCTGGCCGCCATTCGCCTTCACGACGTCGGACGTGTTCTTCTCGAGCGCCTTGCCGAACGCGTAGTCGGCGGTCAGGAAGAACCACGTCTTGCCGCCCTGCTTCACCACCGCCGAGCCGGTGCCTTTCGCGAGCGCCATCGTGTCGTACGCATAGTGCACCGTGTACGGCGTGCACTCCTCGTTCGTCAACGTGTCCGCGCCCGCACCGATGTTGATGTAGACCTTCTTCTTCTCCGCGGCGAGCTTGGCCATCGCCAGCGCCGTTCCCGAATTCGTGCCGCCGACGAGCAGGTCGAGCCCGCCGCGGTCGATCCATTCGCGCGCCTTCGACGCGGCAATGTCCGCCTTGTTCTGGTGATCCGCGTACACGACCTCGATCGGCTTGCCGAGCACCTTGCCGCCGAAGTCGGCGACCGCCATGCGGATCGCCTCGAGGCCGCCCTGACCGTCAATGTCCGCATACAGCCCCGACATGTCGGTGACGAAACCGATCTTCACGGTATCCGCGGCATGCGCGGCGCCGGCGGTGAACGCGGCGGTCGCGAGCGCGAGACAGGCCTGCGCGAGGGTCTTCATTTTCATTGACGTCTCCTGTTGTTCTGGTGCGTTGTGGTTATTCGAGTGCCGCCACGGCTAGCGGCAAGGTAAACGGGGCGGCGTCACACCCCAAGCAGGTCGTGAAGGATCGGCATCTTGCCTTCCAGTTCGGATGCACGGAAATGCTCGACGATGCGGCCATGCTCCATCACGTAGAAGCGGTCGGCGAGCGGCGCGGCAAAGCGGAAATTCTGTTCGACCATCACGACCGTGTAGCCGCGCGCCTTCAGCGCGATGATCATGCGCGCGAGCGCCTGCACGATCACCGGCGCGAGGCCTTCGGAGATTTCGTCGAGCAGCAGCAGGTTCGCGCCGGTGCGCAGGATCCGCGCCACCGCGAGCATCTGCTGCTCGCCGCCGGACAGCCGCGTGCCCTGGCTCTGCCGGCGCGACGCGAGATTCGGGAACATCGCGTAGATCTCGTCGAGCGGCATCGCATGCTCGCGCGGCCCGATCAGCGGCGGCAGCATCAGGTTCTCCTCGCACGACAGGCTCGAGAAGATCCCGCGCTCCTCCGGGCAATAGCCGACGCCGAAATGCGCGATGCGGTGCGTCGCGAGGCCGATCGTCTCGTTGCCCGCGACCTTGATCGACCCACTGCGGCGGCCGGTGAGGCCCATGATCGCGCGCAGCGTCGTGGTGCGGCCCGCGCCGTTGCGGCCGAGCAGCGTCACGACCTCGCCGCGATGAACGCTCAGGTCGACACCATGCAATATGTGGGATTCCCCGTACCAGGCCTCGAGGCCCGTGATCTCCAGCGCGGGCGTGCCGCTCTCGACGCCGCTCAATTCGCGTTCCTCCCGTTCGCTGCGCTTCATGCGTGCGCCCCCGCGAGCGCCGCGTCGGCGCTGCCCATGTAGGCTTCGATCACGAGCGGATTCTTCGACACCTCCGCATACGAGCCTTCGGCCAGCACCTCGCCGCGCTGCAGGACGGTGATCGTGTCGGAGATGCCGGCGATCACGTTCATGTTGTGCTCGACCATCAGGATCGTGCGGCCGCTCGCGACCTTCTTGATCAGCGCGGTCACGCGGTCGACATCTTCGTGGCCCATCCCTTGCGTGGGTTCGTCGAGCAGCATCAGTTCGGGTTCCATCGCGAGTGTCGTCGCGATCTCGAGCGCACGCTTGCGGCCGTATGCGAGCTCGACGGTCGGCACGTGCGCGAAATCGGTGAGGCCGACCTGAGTGAGCAGGTCCATCGCGCGATCGTCGAGCCGCTTCAGCGTGCGCTCGCTGCGCCAGAAATGGAATTCGGTGCCGAGCGAGCGTTGCAGGCCGATGCGTACGTTCTGCAGCGCGCTCAGGTGCGGGAATACCGCCGAGATCTGGAATGAACGGATGATGCCGCGGCGCGCGACCTGTGCCGGGCGCTCGTCGGTGATGTCGATGCCGTTGAAGACGATCTGACCGGCCGTCGGTGTCAGGAACTTGGTCAGCAGGTTGAAGCAGGTGGTCTTCCCCGCGCCGTTCGGTCCGATCAACGCATGGATCGCACCGCGACGCACACGCAGGTTGACACCGTTCACGGCGGTGAAGCCCCTGAATTCCTTCGTCAGTCCGCGTGTTTCGAGAATCGTGTCGCCGAGAATCATGTTCCCTTCCGTACGAAGTCAGGCGAACCACCGGGAAGGTTCGCGCAAGCGACCGCGAACAGGTCTGCGGATGAGCGGGCTGTCCCCGGACGCCGTATTACGCATCGAGGGTGGTCTCCCGCGCCGACGCGTCTGCACATTGCGCCACATTGTCGCCCCGTTGGTGCAGTGCAATCATCGGGATTTGCACTTATAGGGCTGGCAGCCATATCCGATGCGGCGCTTCGCGAATTGGCGACGTGTTTTTTTGACACGCGCATCATGGGTACGCGCATGCGCATCGCGCGTGCCTGCGCGAACGCACGCACACTGTGCACGCTTATCTCACCAATCCGGTGCGATCCGCTCGCTTCGGCTTGCTTCGCATAGCGAATCAGCGGGCGACGGGATGACGGCCCGCTGTCGTGGATGTCAGCGTGGTGTCACGCAGCCGTCACCACCGCTTCCGTTCGCGCGTGCGTCGTTTCGTGCGCCGCGCGCCGATCGGCGCGGATCATGTCGCTCGCGCGCTCGGCGATCATCAGCGTCGGCGAATTCGTGTTGCCCGACGTGATGAACGGCATCACCGATGCATCGACGACCCGCAGCCCCGCGACGCCGCGCACGCGCAGCCGGCTGTCGACGACGGCCCGTTCGTCGTCCGCGCGCCCCATCCGGCACGTGCCGACCGGATGGAAGATCGTGGTGCCGATCGCGCCCGCCGCATCGATCAGTTCGGCTTCGGTCCGATACTGCGTGCCCGGCAGGATCTCCTGCGGACGATAGCGCGCGAGCGCCGGCGCGGATGCGATCCGGCGCGTGAGACGCAGCGCGTTCGCGGCGACATGACGATCGTGGTCGGTCGACAGGTAGTTCGGCGCGATCGATGGCGCCACGGCCGCATCGGGGCTCGCGATGTGCACGCTGCCGCGCGAGGTCGGCCGCAGATGGCAGACGGACGCCGTAAATGCGTTGAACCCGTGCAGCGGCTCGCCGAAACGTTCGAGCGACAGCGGCTGCACGTGATATTCGAGATCGGGGCGCGTGAGCGCGGGATCGTCCGGATCGGACTTCGCGAACGCGCCGAGCTGCGACGGTGCCATCGACATCGGCCCGCGCTGCAGCAGCGCATATTCGGCGCCGATCATCAGCTTGCCCCACCAGTGCGCGGACAGCGTGTTGAGCGTGCGCACGCCATCGACGCGAAACGCCATCCGCAATTGCAGATGATCCTGCAGGTTCTCGCCGACGCCGGGCAGATCCTGCACGACGTCGATGCCGAGCGCCTGCAGCCGCGCGCCCGCACCGATGCCGGACAGTTCGAGCAGCTGCGGCGAATTCACCGCGCCGGAAGTCAGCAGCACTTCGGCGCGCGCGTGCGCGACGTAGTCGGTGCCGCCGCCGCGATACTCGACGCCGACCGCGCGCCGCCCGTCGAAGATCACGCGCTGCGCGTGCGCGCCGGTGATGACGGTCAGGTTCGGGCGCGTCATCGCGGGCCTCAGGAACGCCTTCGACGTATTCCAGCGCACGCCGCGCTTCTGGTTCACTTCGAAATAGCCGACGCCGGTGTTGTCGCCGCGGTTGAAATCGTCGGTCGCCGGGATGCCCGTCTGCTGCGCGGCCTGCGCGAACGATTCGAGAATCTCCCAGCGCAGCCGCTGCTTCTCGACGCGCCAGTAGCCGCCCGTGCCGTGCGCATCGCTCGCGCCCGCGTGGTGGTCTTCGCTGCGCTTGAAGATCGGCAGCACGCTGTCCCACGACCAGCCGGCGTCGCCGGTTTCCTGCGCCCAGCTGTCGTAATCCTCGCGCTGGCCGCGCATGTAGATCATCCCGTTGATCGACGAGCAGCCGCCGAGCACGCGGCCGCGCGGATACGACAGCGCGCGGCCGTTGAGCGCCGCCTCGGGCTGTGTCTTGTACAGCCAGTCGGTGCGCGGATTGCCGATGCAGTACAGATAGCCGACCGGGATGTGGATCCAGTGATAGTCGTCCTTGCCGCCCGCCTCGAGCAGCAGCACGCGGATCTCGGGATCCTCGGTCAGGCGGTTCGCGAGCACGCAGCCCGCGGTGCCCGCGCCGACGATCACGTAATCGAATTCGCCCTCGAGCGTACGTTGAGTACTCACGACATGTCTCCTTGCGTCTTCTTCCTTGTTGTACGCCGCGCAGCGCGCTCGCGCACGGCGTTTTCAGCATGGTGCGCCGCGGACGACGCGATCGATGAAGCGTACTCCGCCGCCCGGCCGTCGATCCAATGAGTTATGCTGAACTGCGTTATAAGCTGCGCTCATATCACGACGATGGATCTCACCCTGCTCCGCGCGTTCGCGACGGTCGCCCGCGAAGGCAACCTGACGCGCGCCGCCGTGCAGCTGCACCTCACGCAGCCGGCCGTCAGCCTGCAGATCAAGCATCTGCAGGAAACGCTCGGCATCACACTGTTTACGCGCACGTCGCGCGGGCTCGCGCTCACGCGCGACGGCCAGACGCTGCTGCCACACGCGGAGCGCGCGCTGGCCGCCGCCGCCGACGTGCAGCGCGCCGCTGCCGCGCTGCGCCATGAAGTGCGCGGCCGGCTGCGGATCGGCACGATCCTCGATCCGGGCTTCCTGCGGCTCGGCGGCTTCCTGCGCGCACTGGTCGAAACCCATCCGCAGATCGAGACGGCGCTGCGTCACGGGATGTCGGGCTGGGTACTCGAGCAGGTGCGGGCGCAGGCGCTCGACGTCGGCTACTACATCGGCCGGCCAGGCGAGGACGATCCGCGCGACGACACGCTGTTCCACACGGTCACGCTCACGCATTTCCAGTATCGCGTGCTGGCGCCGGCCGGCTGGAAGGAGCGTGTGCAGCGCGCGCATGACTGGCGTGCGCTCGCCGCGCTGCCGTGGATCTGGACGCCGCCCGCGTCCGCCCATCACCGGCTGCTGTCGCGGCGCTTCGCGGCGGCCGGCGCGCAGCCGGTCAAGGTCGCCGAGGTCGACCAGGAGCAGTCGATGCTCGACCTCGTCAAATCCGGGATCGGCTTGACGCTCGCGCGCGACTCGACCGCGCTGGCCGAAGCGCATGCGCACGCGCTGACGATCGTCGAACGCGTGACGGTGCCGACCGAGCTGACGTTCGTGACGCTCGCCGAGCGGCGCGACGAGCCGGCGATCGCGGCCGCGCTGCGGCTGATCGAGGCGCAGTGGGCGATATGAGCGGCGCTCATCGTGCGTGCGCGGGCTGGCGGGTGAAAAGATTGCACGGATTGCTCGACATGCCTTTCACCTTTCGTTCCGGTCCAATAGACGCGATTGAAAGATATTTGTAATCTCGTTGATTCGTTTATCGAACACGGGAAATCCGAATATGACCGGTCCGCTCGCCGATCACGCTCGCTCGCAAGGCTTCGCGGTATGCGATGCATTGCGACGCCATCGCCGCACGCTCGCCGAAAACCTGCCCGCCCATACCAGCATTCGCACGCATCAACGCAACGGCTGGTTGCTCGGCGACGATGCTTTCAATGGCGATTTCGATATCGATCCGCATCTTGCGAACCAGCTTCTGGACGCGCTCGTTACATCGGGCCAGTGTTCCGCGTCCGACTGGACGCATGACTTCGCCGACCGTGGACATTCCGGCGAGTCAGGAACCCTCGCCCGTCTTTACGAAGAGGCCGCAACAACCTGCTGGGCCCGGGCAGCATCCTCGGGAACCTCAACACGGGGCTCGGCGCAGCCCATGCAGCCCACGCGCTATCTCTGCAAAGAAACATCGCCGCGGGCGCGCAGACGGTGATCCGCCGCGCTTCGCCAAGCGTGACGATCAACCATTACGTCACGCTCTATGACGGCAACACCACCGGCAAGGGAAAACCCCGGCCGAAGCTGCGCATACGCAACCTGCCGATTCAGACCGTCCAACCGGCGCTCGGCCCGCATGCGAAGCACAATCCGCGCACCCGAACCACGACTGCGGCGCTCAAGGGGGCGGATCTCAAAAAGCTGACGCCCGGCATTTCGCCGCTCAGGCACCTGTACGCCGGCAGCCTGATCGGCAGCGGCGTTCTGACGTTTGCGCCGAGTCTGGCGCTCGACATTGCGGCCAGTATCAGTCGGGATACTCAGGGGGCAGTGAGATTCGATAGCCGCGCGTTCGTGCTCGCGTCTGCGCGTAGTCAAAGTGGGAATGCTGTTGGGTTTGGCGTTTCGACGGCTATGTCCATTGCCCTGTCCATGGGGGGCGTCCGTGCTCTCCCGGTCATCTTGATCGCATTCGGAACCGGATTCGTCATACAAGTACTCTGGAACGCTTACATTGGTCCTGACTTTGCGGAATCGCAGGCTCGACGCCTACTGGATAACTGACATGATGTTCCCCGACCTCGAGCGATCACGTGCAGGTGTCCGCCATGCCCCGCTTTATTTCGGCCTGGTGAGCTTCATGATCTTCGGCCTCTGCCTGAACGCTATCGCGGAAGCAAACGGCGTCGCGTTCCGGCTTACAAGCTGGCCGATGCTTGCGCTTCTTGTCGCTGCACTGGCCGCCGGATACGAGATCAAATACCGTTCTACGTTGTCTGTACGTTTTCTCGCGGTGCTCATGATTTATATCGTTGCCGTATTCGGTCTTCTGATGGGTACCGCATTGTTGAGCGTGTGGTCGCTCATCGAAAAACCAGCGTCCAGCAAGCCATACCTGCTTTTCGTCTTTCTCTATCACGCAACCATATTGTCCTCACTCGCGTTGCCATTTGCCCTCAAACTCCGCGAACTCAAGCGCCATCCCGATCGCCGTTTCAAAAACAACGAATACCTCGCCGATACCCGCTCGTTCACGATCGATCCCAACTGCGGCAGGACCGTTCCCACGAGCACGCTCGCGCCGGCGACCATCGCGTTGACCGTCAATCTGCCGATCGCGTTGAATACCTATATCGGCGAAAACAGCAACGCGCTCCTGATCGCGACATCGCTATACGCGCTGTTATTTTCTTACGTGGCCGCCGTCTTCATTGGCCCGAAACTGGCTTACCTCTATGAGTTATACCGGTATGAACGCCAAACCGGCCGACGCTTCGTCAACCAGGAATACGAGAAAGTACAGGCGCTTCGTCGCACCTTCCTGCTGTGCCGCTTGTTGGCGAAACTGGCATCGTTTCGGCGCGCGCGCTCATGATGTTTCCCGACCTCGAGCGTGCCCGGCCGCTTCTCTGCCATGCCCCGCTTTGCCTCGGCCCCTGCAGCTTCATGATCTTCGGCCTCTGCCTGAGCGTCGTCGCGAAAGCAAACGGCGTCGCGTTCCAGCTCACGAGCTGGCCCATGCTTGCGCTTCTTGTCGCAGGGCTGGTTGCCGGATACCACATCAAGTACCGCTCCACGCTGTCCGTACGCTCGCAGACGGCGATCATGGTTTATAACGTTGTCGTAGTGGGCCTTCTGCCGGGTACCACCCTATTGAGCGCGTGGTCGCTCCTTGAAAAACCGCCGTCAAGCAAGCCATATCTGCTATTTGTTTTTCTCTATCACGCCACCGCGCTATCCTCACTCGCGTTGCCGTTTGCTCTCAAACTCCGCGAACTCAAGCGCCATCCCGATCGCCGTTTCAAAAATAACGAATACCTCGCCGATATCCGCTCGTTCACGATCGATCCCAACTGCGGCAGGACCGTTCCCACGAGCACGCTCGCGCCGGCGACCATCGCGTTGACCGTCAATCTGCCGATCGCGTTGAATACCTACATCGGCGAAAACAGCAGCGCGCTCCTGATCGCGACATCGCTATACGCGCTGTTATTTTCTTACGTGGCCGCTGTCTTCATTGGGCCGAAACTGGCTTACCTCTATGAGTTATACCGGTATGAACGCCAAACCGGCCGACGCTTCGTCAACCAGGAGTATGAGAAAGTCCAGGCGCTTCGTCGTACCTTCCTGCTGTGCCGCTTGTTGGCGAAACTGGCGGCGTTTCGGCGCGCGCGCTGATCCCTGCGCGCCCCACATTGCGCCCGAGCCCTCCGCACCCGGTGGGCTCGCAGCACGCGTCACGCCACCATCGCAGGCTTTTTGCTAGATTGTGCGTTCGCACACCGCGAGATCCATGATTGAAGGAGACCCGCATGGCCCGCAACATCGAGATCAAAGCCCGCGCCCGTGAATTCGACCGGCTGCGCGAACAGGCGGCTACGCTCGCGACCGAAGCACCGCTTTTCTACCGCCAGCAGGATTTCTTCTACGACGTTCCGCGCGGCCGGCTGAAGCTGCGCCGCTTCGAGGACGGCACGCCGGCCGAACTGATCTTCTATCAGCGCGACGACCGCGACGGCCCGAAGGCGTCGTACTACACGCGCAGCCCGGTGACGAACCCGGACGCGATGCATTCGCTGCTCGCGACCGCGCTGACCACGCGCGGGATCGTGACGAAGGAACGGCACGTGTACCTCGTCGGCCGCACGCGAATCCACCTCGACCGCGTCGACGGCCTCGGCGACTTCATCGAACTGGAAGTGGTGCTCGGCCCCGACGACGACGAAGCCGGCGGCGAAGCCGAAGCGCATGACGTGTTCGCCAAGCTCGGCGTGGCGCAGGACGATCTCGTCGCGGTCGCGTACGTCGACCTGCTGAACGCCGACGCGCAATCCGAAGCGGCCTGATCGGGCCCTATCCGCGGCGGTATCCGGCACCCCGCCGCCGGCCCAGCGGCCGCATCACGCGGCGCCGGGCGCAAGATGCGCGAGCGGCAGCGCGCCGTTGCGCTTGAAGGTCGTCAGCACGATGTTCGAGCGCACGCTGTCGACGCCCGGCACGCGCATCAGCTTCTTCATCACGAACTGCGACAGCGCGTTGAGATCCGGCGCGACGATCCGCAGCAGATAGTCGGCGTCGCCAACCACCGCATGGCATTCGAGCACTTCGGGCAGCACGTCGATCTGCTGCTGGAACTGCTCGATGATCGAATCGCCGTGATGCTTGAGTTTCAGGCTCGTGAACGCGGTAACGCCGAGCCCGAGCTTTTCGGGGCGCAACATCACGCGGTAGCCTTCGATCACTCCGGCCGCCTCGAGCCGCTGCAGCCGCCGGCCGATCTGCGACGGCGACAGCGGCACCTCCTCGCCGAGCTGCTGGTGCGTCGCGCGGCCGAAGCGCTGCAGCACATCGAGAAGCGCGAGATCGAAGTGATCGAGTTCCAGCATGAGAATACTCCGCATTAATTCGTGTTTTGATGCGCGATTATCGCATCAACCAGCATATTCACGCCATCATTGCGCCCATTCCGCACGTCGCCCGCTCTACACTTGCATGGTTCCCAACCACAGCGTGCAGAGCCTGATCATGTCCACCGTCGTCACCGCGAAACTGCAGGAGCAGTTCGATGCGGGCCTCGAAACCCGCACCGATTTCACCATCGACCAGCCGCTCGAACGCTACGGCCAGGTCGACCACGCGGTGTGGCAGCAGCTCTATGCGCGCCAGTCGGCGCTGCTGCGCGGACGCGCATGCGATGCATTCGTCGCCGGGCTCGGAAAGATCGACCTGCCGGCCGACCGCGTGCCGTCGTTCGCCGACGTGAACCGCCAGTTGAAGCGGGCAACCGGCTGGGAGATCGTCGCGGTGCCGGGCCTCGTGCCCGATCGCGTGTTCTTCGAGCACCTCGCGAATCGGCGGTTTCCGGTCACCTGGTGGATGCGTCGCCCGGACCAGCTCGACCACCTGCCGGAACCCGACTGCTTCCACGACCTGTTCGGCCACGTGCCGCTGCTGATCGAGCCGGTGTTCGCCGACTACATGCAGGCCTACGGCCGCACGGCGCTCGCGGTCGCCGACGACGAAGCGGCGCTCGCGCGGCTTGCGCGCCTCTACTGGTACACGGTGGAATTCGGGCTGATTCGCGACCCGAACGGCACGAACGGGCTGTCGATCTACGGCGCCGGGATCGTGTCGAGCAAGGGCGAGAGCCTGTACAGCCTCGAAAGCGCGGCGCCGAACCGGCTCGGCTTCGAGTTGGAGCGCGTGATGCGCACGCAGTACCGGATCGACACGTTCCAGACGACCTATTTCGTGATCGACGATTTCGCGCAGCTGTTCGCGCTCGCCGACGTCGACGGCCGTGCGCTGGCCGACCGGCTGGCCGCGCTGCCGGAAATCCCGTCCGGCGCGGTGCTCGAGCACGATCTCGTGCTGCATCGCGGCACGGGCGAAGGCTGGCCGGACGGCGCGCGCGCGTAATGCGGCGGACTACGCCGGCATGATTCGGGCGCCGGCGCCCGTCCCCGGGATGCCCGCCTCCCAATGCCCGTCGCACAACTATGAAACAATGACCGGTACCGGCTTTGCCGCGTGGCCTTCGCCCGCGCGCGGGCGCCGCTGGTTACCGAACGAGGTGCAACATGATCCACAAGCTCACATCAGAAGAACGCAAGACCCGGCTCGAAGGGCTGCCGCACTGGACGGCCGTGCCGGGCCGCGACGCGATCCAGCGCAGCCTGCGCTTCGCCGATTTCAACGAGGCCTTCGGCTTCATGACGCGTATCGCGATCAAGGCGCAGGAAATGAACCATCATCCGGAATGGTTCAACGTGTACAACCGTGTCGACATCACGCTGTCGACCCACGACGCGCACGGCCTGACCGAGCGCGACATCGCGCTCGCGCAGTTCATCGACCACGTGTGCGCGCACACCGAGCCGGCCGCCTGAGGCTTTCCCTGGCGCCGCGCATCCTGCGACGATCGACGCGCGGCGCGTCAACTTTTCATTTCGCTGAACGTTTTCTAGGATGTACTCAGCGAAAGCCTTCAGCTTTCCAAGCCATCCTTAAGGCGCACGTAAGTCTCGTACGCTTTCCGCGCCTTGGGGTCCAAACCTTCCAGTTGCAGCGCGCCTTCGCGCTGTACAATCAGCAGCGCATACGGCTTGGAGAGCGCGCTGGCCTCTTCGCAGAGTTTGAGTTCGTCGCCGCTCGACGGCGAGCGGGCGCGCCAGAAATTGATCGCGGCTTCGAGGTCGTGGATCGAGATATCGGACATGATTGGATGTAATCGTTCGCTGGCCGCCATGCTTGATGTCAGGCGATGCGGCGCCCCTGTGGAAACGGTGTCGTGCTGTCCGCGTGCCTGAACCGCCAACCCATTGTACTTGAGCGAACTTCATGCGACTCCTTCTGATCGAAGACGACCGCCCCATCGCACGCGGTATCCAGAGCAGCCTCGAGCAGGCTGGCTTCACCGTCGACATGGTGCATGACGGCATCTTTGCCGAACAGGCGCTGGCACAGAACCGCCACGAACTCGTGATCCTCGACCTCGGCCTGCCGGGCATCGACGGCATGACGCTGCTCACGCGTTTCCGCCAGACCAACCGCCACACGCCCGTCATCGTGCTGACCGCGCGCGACGAACTGAACGACCGGATCCAGGGCCTGAACTCCGGCGCCGACGATTACATGCTCAAGCCGTTCGAGCCGGCCGAGCTCGAGGCGCGCATTCGCGCGGTGATGCGTCGCAGCGGCCCGCACAGCGACATGCCGCGTCCGGAAGTGTCGCTCGGCGGCGTCCGCCTGTCCGGCGTCGATCGCCGCATCTTCAACGACGACAAGCCGCTCGAACTGTCGCCGCGCGAGTTCGCGGTGCTCGAAATGCTGCTGCTGCGCCACGGCCGCGTCGTCAGCAAGGCCCAGTTGCAGGATCACCTCACGCATTTCGGCGGCGATCTCGGCGACACCGCGATCGAAGTCTACGTGCACCGCGTGCGCAAGAAACTCGAGCAGTGCCGTGTCGAGATCGTCACGGTGCGCGGCTTCGGCTACCTGCTGCAGGAAATCCGCCAGACCGCGAGCGTCTGAGCGGCGCCGCATGCCGGCCGGCCGCGTGCCGCCGGCGCGCCGCCCTGCCCGCGTCGCCGTCCGGCGCACGACCGCGCCGCTCCCCGTGAGCGGCGCTTATCCATTTGCCCGTCGAAATGTCTTCTGATCCGGCTGTCACCACCAGCCTGCGCCGCTCGCTGCTCAGACGCCTCGCCGCGCCGCTGTCGATGCTCGCGCTGATGAGCGGCCTGATTGCCTACTGGCTCGCGTGGCAATACACGCAACACGTGATCGACCGCTCGCTCGCCGATCTCGCGACCGCCATCTCCAAACAGATCCAGATCGCCGGCCCCGACGCGCCGTTCACGGTGCCGCCGCTCGCGCAGGCGATGTTCTCCGATCCGGCCGAGGCGCTGATCTACCGGATCAGCGACGGCGAGGAGGAACTCGCCGGCGATCCGAAGCTGCCGCTGCGCGGGATCAACGTGCGCCGCATGCATCACGCGTACGTGTTCGAGGCCGAGTACGACAACCGCGCGGTGCGGGTCGCGCAGGTGCGCGTCGAGGAAGTCGACGGCGGCCGGCCGATGGTGGTCGAGGTCGCGCAGCCGGTGCGGCACCGCTACCGGATCGCCGCCGAATTCCTCGTCGCGATCATGATGCCGCTGCTGCTGTTGCTGCTGGCGGGCTGGGGCATCGTGTGGCGCGTCGTGAACCAGCAGCTCGGCCCGCTCACGCATCTCGCCGATTCGCTGAACCGGCAGACCCACACGTCGCTGGAGCCGGTCGACGAAACCGACGTGCCGCTCGAGATCCGGCCGCTGACGAGTGCGATGAACGCGCTGCTCGGCCGCCTGAAGACCGCGCTCGACGCGCAGCGCAAGTTCATCGCCGATGCCGCGCACCAGTTGCGCACGCCGCTCACCGCCGTGAAGCTGCATGCCGAGCAGGCCGCCGTCGCGCGCGACCCGCAGCAGACCTACGCCGCGGTGCGCGAGCTGCGCGCGGCCGCCGACCGCGCGGTGCGGCTGTCGAACCAGTTGCTGTCGCTCGCGCGGGCGGAGCCGGGCGAACAGGCCGCGCGTTTCGTCGACGTCGACCTCGCCGCGATGGCATTCGAGACAGGTGCCGAATGGGTGCCGCGCGCGCTCGCGTCGCATGTCGACCTCGGCTTCCAGCGCAGCGACGAACCCGGCGAAGACGAAACGCTGAACGTGCGCGGCAACCCCGTGCTGCTGCGCGAGGTGATCGCGAACCTGCTCGACAATGCGTTGAAATACGTGCCGCTCGCACGGCCGGACGGGGCGCGAATCACGGTGAACGTCGCGCGCGGCGCGCTCGAGGGCGGCCAGCCGGCCGCCGAGATCGTCGTCGAGGACAACGGCCCGGGCGTGCCGGCCAGTCAGCAGGCCGACCTGTTCAAGCGCTTTTTCCGCGGCGATGCGCAAAGCGGCAACGGCGTCGAGACGGGCGCCGGGCTCGGGCTCGCGATCGTCCACGACATCATCGCGATGCACGGCGGCACGGTGTCGTACGAGGATGCATCGGAAGGCGGTTCGCGCTTCGTGGTGCGCGTGCCGCTCGCCAAGCGTACCGAGAAGCCGGCGAGCGAAACGCCGGCCGCCGCGCCGACGCACTGAGCCGCGCGGTGCGCACATCGGGTAGAGAGAAGAACAGCCACGCGGCGGCCGTCCGGTGGAGCCGCCGCGCTCGATGCGCGGCCGCCGCGGTCACTTCTTCTTTTTCTTGTCCTTCGCGGCGGATTCGGACTTGCCGTCCTTGTCCTTCTTGTCTTTCTTCTTCCTCTTCTTGCCGTCATCGTCCGGTGTGGCGAGCAGCGTGCCGCGGCATGAGTCCGCGCCGCAATGGCACGCGTATTCGCGCTTGAGCTTCTTCGTCAGCTTCTCGTCGATCACGAGGCCATAATCGTAGAACAGCTCTTCTTCCGGCTCGATGTCGCGCAGCGCGTGGATGAACACACGGCCCTTCGTCTCCTCGGCCTCGCAGTTCGGCGCGCACGAATGGTTGATCCAGCGCGCGCTGTTGCCGTCGATCTTGCCGTCGATCACCCCGCCTTCTTCCAGTGCGAAGTAGAACGTATGGTTAGGCTCGCTCGGGTCGTGCGGATGCCGGCGCAGCGCTTCCTTCCATGAAATCCGCTCGCCCTTGTATTCCACTACGCGCTCGCCGGCCTTGATCGGCGCCACCGCGAACACGCCCTTGCCGTGTACTCCCGAGCGGCGCACCGCGATCCTGCGTGAACTCATCGAACGAATCCTTGTGAAGACGAATTGAATGGAAGACGGCCGCGCTCACGGCCCAGCGTCGCGCAAAACGAAAACGCGGCACCGGTGGGTGCCGCGTCGGGCCATGCGGCGAATCATCCGCATCCTACACGTTCAAGATTGCTTCGTTCAACATCGTGCGCAATATCGCGCGCATGACGCTCAACGCTGGCCGAATGCGATGTCGCCGAACAACGCCTTGTGCTCGCGCGGCTGCGAACGCCAGTACTGCGGCGGCGCCGACACCTGCGCGCCGAGCTCGGCGGCCGCATGCCACGGCCAGCGCGGGTCGTACAGCATCGCACGCGCCATCGCGACCAGATCGGCGTCGCCCGCCTCGATCAGCCGGTTCGCATGCGCGGGATCGTTGATGAGGCCGACCGCGATCGTCGGCATCCCGACCGCGCGCTTCACGGCCTGCGCGAACGGCACCTGGTAACCGGGCGACAGCGGAATCTTCTGCAGCGGCGACACGCCGCCGGACGACACGTCGATCCAGTCGCAGCCGCGCTGCTTCAGTTCGTGTGCGAACGCGATCGTGTCGTCGAGTTCCCAGCCGCCCTCGACCCAGTCGGTCGCCGACACCCGCACGCCGACCGGCCGGTCTTCCGGAAACGCCGCGCGCACGATCTCGAAGATCTCGAGCGGAAAGCGCATCCGGTTCTCCCGCGAGCCGCCGTATTCGTCGGTACGCTGGTTCGAGATCGGCGACAGGAACTGGTGCAGCAGGTAGCCGTGCGCCGCATGCACTTCGATCGCGTCGATGCCAAGGCGCGCGGCACGCTTCGCGGCGGCCGCGAACGCGGCGCGGATCCGGTCCAGGCCCGCGGTGTCGAGCGCGAGCGGCGGCGTCTCGCCGTCCTTGTGCGGCAGCGCCGACGGCGCGTGCGGCAACCAGCCGCCATCGGCGACGGACACGAGCTGGCCGCCCTTCCACGGCACGTCGCTCGACGCCTTGCGTCCTGCATGCGACAACTGCATCGCGACACGGACCGACGAATGCTTGCGGATCGACGCCAGCACGGGCTCGAGCGCCGCTTCGGTCACGTCGTCCCACAGCCCGAGGTCGCCGGCCGTGATGCGCCCGTCGGGTTCGACGGCGGTCGCTTCGATGCAGAGCAGGCCCGCGCCGGACAGCGCGAGATGGCCGAGATGGATCATGTGCCAGTCGGTCGCCTCGCCACGCTCGGCGGAGTACTGGCACATCGGGGAGATCACGATCCGGTTCGGAAGGGTCACGCCGCGCAGCGTGAACGGGGAAAACAGCGCAGTCATGGGTGCCGCTCGCCAGGAAAGGAAAAGAGCTGACGAGCGTAGCACGCAGGCTCGAAGCCTGCTGGCGGCCGGTTCGGCAGTAAGCCGATGGTCAGGGACAGCCGGCGTGAAGCCGGCGGCGGTCGCAACGGTGAGGCAATGCGCACGCGCGATGCCGCGGTGCGCCGGCCGGTTTTGCCGGCGGGCCGCTCACGCGCGGTGCCGCATGCTCGGCATCAAAGCCCGACGCTGTCGAGCCACGCCGCGAACATGCGTCGCGCGGCCGTCTCCAGCGCGGGACCGTGCTGTACGGTGTCGGCACGCAACTGGCGCGCGTCGATGCCCGGCGTCGACGCGATTTCGCCGGCGTTACCGATCAGCCAGGGTTCGAAGCGGTCGGCGCGGATTTCAGGATGGCATTGCAGCGCCAGCACGTGCTGCCCCCACGCGAATGCCTGGTGGCGGCATGCCGGTGTGGACGCGAGATGGATGGCGCCGCCCGGCAGGTCGAACGTATCGCCATGCCAGTGCAGCATCGACGTGGCCGCGCCGTCGAGATGGCGCATCGGCGACGCACGGCCCGCGTCGGTGAGCGTCAGTGGCGCCCAGCCGAGTTCCTTCTGCGCCGCCGGATAGACGCGCGCGCCGAGCGCACGGGCGATGAACTGCGCACCCAGGCAGATGCCGAGGATCGGCAGTCCCGCGTCGATGCGCTGGCGCACGAGCGCGGCGAGCGGCGCGATCGACGGATACTGCGCATCGTCGTACACGCTGAGCGGGCCGCCGAGCATGACGAGCAGCGACGGCTGGAGCGCATCGAGCACCTCGACGCGCGACGATCCGACGTCGACATAGCGCACGCGACGCCCGCGCTCGCCGAGCACCTGCTCGAAGCTGCCGAGGTCCTCGAAATGCACGTGGCGGATCGCCACCACTTCAGCGTTCATCATCGGCCTCCCGGTCGATCGACGGACGTCAGCCGGCGAATACCTTCCAGGTCTTCTTTTGCGTGGCCGCGTCGGCTTCTTCGTGCACCGAACAGTCGAGACGCAGATCGCTGTCGGTCATCGACAGGTCGAGCGCCGCGCAGTGATGCACGGTCTTCTTCGACGGCTTGCCCGGCTGCAAATGCGTGCACGTCAGGCACATGCGCTGCGGCGGCGTCGCGCCGGCCACCTGCAGTTCGCGCAGCGTCTTCAGCAGTGCGCGGTACAGCGCGCCCTGCTCGTCCGCGCCGAGCTTGCCGACTGCTTTCGTCAGGAATTCCGGCCATTGCAGCGCCTTCTTCGCCGCGGTACGGCCGCGGGCCGACAGGCGCACGGCGAGCGCGCGGCCATCGTCCAGTGCGCGACGCTTCTCGACGAGCCCCTTCGTCTCGAGCGTGCTGACCGCGTCGCTGGTGGTCGCCGCGGTGAGCTGCGTCTCGCGCGCGATCTCGCCGAGCCGCATCGGGCCCTTGCGTTGCAGCAGCAGCACGAGGATCTCGCCCTGCGTCGGCGTGAGACCCGCGCCTTCCGCCCAATCCCATGCCTGGCTTCGCATGGCCGTACTCAATCGCAGCAAGCTGTGGGTCACACGTCCCGAAGCCTGATTCCCGTAAACGCCTTCGCTCATAGTCTTTTCGCTTTGCCGCCGCCCGGATTGCCGAGCAGCCGTAGTGTGGAGATCGAATGTCTATCTCAAAACAGACGCTCATCGAGGAGCGTCGACACGGCCGTCGCGAGGCACACGCGGCGGTCGCGTTCGCGGCGACCGGTGAGACACACGTCGTTCCGGTGTCCGCAAAGCCGACATTCTAAGCGAGAGCGGAAAATCGCACAGCTAAGTTATCCCCTTCGTTCTGTGGAAAATCGCTGGATAACCGGACTTTTTCGTTGTGCCGGCAATCTCTGCCGGCCCCACGGCGCCACGCGCAAGCATTTTCCTGTTCGGATCGGCCATCGTGCCGAGCGCACCGGTCCACCGGGTTATCCATCCCGCAGAGCGTTGACTTTGAAGCGGAATATCGGGTTATCCACAGATTTTCAGGACGACTGGCGACGTGCCGCGCGCGAATCGGCACTGAACGGCGTTCAGTGAATCGCCGCGCGGTCGAGCCCGTAATCTGCAAAACATTTTTTCATTCGCGCCAGCGCAGGCACTGCTGGCGCACCGTCTCGTTCAGCGATTTTTCCTGTTTGAAAACGGTTCTCAACCACGATGCGTCATTCACGCGCGCCTTCGCGAGCGCGCCGATCTCGTCGAGCGCCGCGCGCGAGCCGAGTGCGGCCGCATGCGGCGCGATCCGGTCGAGCGTGTCGAGGATGTCTTCCGCGATCGTGCGGCGCTCACCTGTCTGAGGATTGACGCAAGTGCCCTCGAGCCCGAAGCGGCACGCTTCGAAACGGTTGAACGTGTAGACGAGATAGTCGTCCTCCGACAGCTTCAGCGGCCGGTCGGTCAGCAGGTAGCGCGCGAGCGTCTGGATGTAGCACGCGATCGCGGCCGCGCGATCGACCGACAGCGGCGTGTCCATCACGCGCACCTCGATCGTCCCGTAGCCGGGCTTCGGCCGGATGTCCCAGTAGAAGTCCTTCATCGAGTTGACGACACCCGTGTTGACCATCTTCGTGAAGTACTCCTCGAAGCTGTCCCAGGTCAGCACGAACGGGGCACGGCCCGACAGCGGGAACGCGAACACGGAATTCAGGCGCGCCGAATGGAAGCCGGTGTCGACGTTCTGCACGAACGGCGACGACGCGGACAGCGCGATGAAGTGCGGAATGAAGCGCGACATCGAGTGCAGCAGGAACAGCGCGCTGTCCGGATCGGGACAGCCGATGTGCACGTGCTGGCCGAACACGGTGAATTGCTTCGCGAGATAGCCGTACAGCTCGGAGATGTACTGGAAACGCGGCGCGTCGTAGATCTGCCGGTCGCTCCACTGCTGGAACGCGTGCGTGCCGCCGCCGCACAGCCCGACGTTGAGCTGGTCGGCCGCCTTCACGAGCACGTCGCGGATCGCATGCAGCTCGGACACCGCCTGTTCGTGCGAGTGGCAGATGCCGGTCGACAGCTCGATCATGCTCTCGGTGATTTCCGGCGTGATGTTGCCGGGGAAGGTCTCGCCCTGGATCAGGCGCATCAGGTCGGATGCAGCCTTGGTCAGGTCGTAGTTGTGCGTGTTGACGACCTGGATCTCCAGTTCGACGCCGAACGTGAACGGTTCGGAATTGACGAAGGTTTCGAGTGCCATGGCAGGTTCCGGAATCAGTTTCTGTCGCTGCGTTCGCTGACCGCCGACAGGCAGCGGTAGACGACGAACGGGCTGACGAGCTGCAGGATCACGATCGTGCACATCACGATCGCGCGCAGATGCGGGTCGAAATTAGGATAGAGCTGGTAGGTATCGTCGACGAGCAGGTACGACAGCGCGGACATCGGTGTCAGCGCGATGCCGAGCGCGACGCCCTGCTTCATCCCGAGCCCGCTCGGCTTCGCGAACACGACGACGCCGGCCAGCTTGGCGACGAGTCGCGTGACGATCAGCACGATCGCGAGCAGCCCGCCGATCGCGATGTCGCCCCACGTGAACGACGTGAGCGTGAGCACGAACAGGATCACCGTCAGCAGCCAGCCGGCCGTGCCGAAATGCTCTGGCCACAGCTGCGGACGCGCTTCGAGGTTCTTCACGATGATGCCCGCGAGCAGCAGCGTGAGCAGCGTCGACAGCTTCAACGCCTGCGCGACCGCGATCGCGAGCATCACGAGGCCGAACAGCGCGACGAACGAATGCTCGTCGCGCATCGTCGAGGTCATGTGGCGGAACAGGTAATTGCATGCGCGCGCAACCAGATACGCGACGATGAACGAACCGGCGATCAGGTAGACGGGTTGCAGGACCGTCGCGAAAACGTTCCCGTACGCTTCCTGGTGCAGCCAGCTCGTCACGAGCTTGGTCAGCACGATCGCGTAGACGCTGTTCAGCGCGGTCAGCGTGATGAGGCGCTGCGACACCTGCCCTTCCGCGCGCAGTTCGGTCTTCAGCTGGATCACCATCGACGGCGACGTCGCGATCGCGATCGCCGACAGCACGAGCGCGACCATGCCCGACACGCCGAGCGCGAGCATCACGAACAGCACGAGCACGAACGTGAGTGTCGCCTCCGCGAGGCTCGATGCAATGAGCCACGGATTGCGGCGGATCCATTTCAGGTCGAGACGGCTGCCGAGCTCGAACAGCAACAGGCCGAGCGCGACGTTGATCAGCAGCCGCGAGGTTTCGTCGGTGCTCGCGTCGATCACGCCGAATCCGAACGACCCGGCAACGAGACCGATCACCGCATAGCCGGTGATGCGCGGCAGCCGCCATGCGCGATAGCACAGCTCGCCGCACAGGCCGGCCGCAAACAGCGCAAGCCCGGCCCAGAACACGGCATCCGGCGCGAGCGGCCAGTTGGGCAGGAATGAGAACGCCGACTTCATCGTGGTGACTTCTCCTTTGGAAGCAACCGCCAGCGACGCGGGGTCAAGCGTCGGAAATGAGATGCGCGCCGGCTGGGTGTCGCCCCGAATGTGATTGTTGTGGTCGACGACGGCAGGACATGGGATCCGCCTCTTCCGCCATCAGGCGGAACTGTCGTTCAGGCTGCCGATCTGGATTGTCGGCCTGGTGTGTGAACGGACTGCGCAGTCTCGAAGACTCAGATTCGAAATCGTGCCGACCGTTCCGTTGAAGCATGTCCGGCGCCAGGGCCGAACGAACGCGAAGGAAACCGATTGTGCCACAGCTTTTTCGCTCCGGAACCGATCGAATCGACTCGCGGCGCTGTGAGGCACCGCAGGTCTTTGGTTTCAAAGGTTTACTTGTATATATACATAGTAGAAGTTAACAAGACGCCCAAAGTTCTGTGGATAACTTCGGTTTACGCAACAAGATCAAGGGGTTGGCGCCGCCACAACCCGTTGCACAGGCTGTTCGCTCACAGACGTTTGAGTTGGGCAACTTTCGGGCCGTTTCACAGCCGTGCCGAGTTGCCCAGTTTACGTCCACTGTGATTGCACACGAACTGCGCGCGGATTCCTCGCGGTTATCCACAGCATCGCGTGGATAACTTCGCACGGAAAAATCGAAGCGCTGTGAGGATTCGACCGACGAGATCAGCCGATCTGGCGGCCGCGCAGCGCGCGGATCAGGAACCGGGCCGGATCGACGGCGTCGACGAGTTCCCGCTCGAGCGGCAGCGGCTCGCCTTCGAGTTGCGACGCGATCAGCTCGGCGCCGAGCGCCGCCCAGACGAGGCCGCGGGAGCCGTAGCTGAAGGCGCCGTAGAGGCCCGCGGCGCGCGGCAGGTCGCGCGCTTTCGCGCCGCTCAGCGCGCGGGCGTTCGCGACGGCCTGCGCTTCGTCGGCGAGCGGGCCGATCACCGGCACTCGGTCGGCGACGACCCAGCGAAACGCGACGCGCCCGCGCAGCGTATCGACGTCCGGCAGTTCGCCGATCAGGCCGGGCAGCAGATGCCGGACGCGCTCCAGGTTTTCGATATGTCCGGCGGTGCGCATCGTCCGATCGACGTCGTCGGGTTCGAACGTCGCGCCGATCAGCAGCGTGCCGTCGTCGAGCGGCACCGCGTAGCCGTCGCCGATCGTGGGGCACGGCAGCGGCGCCGTGCTGCCGGGCGGCAGCAGCGTGAGCTGACCGCGCACCGGTTGCAGCGCGACGTGCCGCAGGCCCGCGAGACGCACCGCGTCGCCCGCGTTCGCGAGCACGACGACCGGCGCTTCGGCGAGCGTCGCGCCTGCCGCATCGACGGCGCGCCACATGTCGCGATCACGCTCGAGCCGGGCGACTTCGGTGCCGGCCAGCAGTTTCACGCGTTCGCCGGCCGCCGCGATTTGCGCTGCGCACACCCCGGCCGGCCAGACGGCGCCGCCATGCGGAAACAGCAGGCCGCCGTGTGCGACCGGCAGGTTCAGATGCGCGCGGGCGGCGTCCGTATCGAGCAGCGACACATAGTCGGACGGTGCGCCGAGCGCATCGAACGCATCGCGCATCCGCGCGAAATCGTCGGCCGATTCCGCGAGATGGATCATCCCGCGCGTGCTGCGCGCGAACGCATGGCCCGCCTCCTCGAGCGCGCGCCAGCGTGCGAGCGCATGCAGGAACCCGCTGCGCGTGAGGCGGCTCGCGACGTTGTCGTCGCGCGTCATCAGCGGATGGAATACACCGGCCGGATTGCCCGATGCCTCGCTCGCGATTCGTTCGTGCCGCTCGATCAGCGTGATGTTCCAGCCGCGCGCGGCGAGCCGTTCGACGACCGCGCAGCCGGCCAGGCCCGCACCGATCACGATCGCTTCGCGCGAGGCAACCGGCAATGCACGCGGTGGTTCGTGCCGCCGCATCCGCCAGCGCGGCGCGTATTCGCCGACGCGCAATGCGGGCTCGCCTGCGCCATCCTCGACGTCACGACTCGTGAAACCCGTTTGCTCGAGCGCATGTTTCACGGCGTCGTCGTGCGAATGCGTCGCATAAGTCGCACCGTCGGCGGCGATGCGTGCGAGCGCGCGGATCACGTCGGCCGACAGCACATCGCCGTGCGCGGCCGACGCGAGATTGCCGAGATAGAACGCGTCGGCGCGCGCGACGAGCCGTTGCAGCATGTCATGCGCATCGCCGAATGCGAGCGTGAGCACCACGCGTCCCGCGTCGAATTCGAGCCGGTGCAGGCCGGGCACATGCATCGGCCACGCGTCGAGCAAAGCGTCGGCATTTTCCGATATGGTTGTGTCCGCAACGAAATTCGAAACGGCGCGGCGCAGGTCGTCGCGCGCGAACGGATGCGGTTCGATCGCGACGAAATGCAGCCGCTCGCAGCGTGCCGGGTCATCGCGCCATGCGGCCCACGTCGCGAGAAAACGGCTGCCCGTGCCGAATCCCGTCTCGACGATCGTGAACGTGCGGCGGCCCTGCCAGTGGGCCGGCAGGCCGGTACCGGCGAGCATCCGGTTCGCGTGCGCGCGAGCGTGCGACGCGTCGCGAGGGAGCTCGCCGTACTCGGGCGAGACGAGAATGCCGTCGTCGCGGCGGGCGAGCGTGGCGGGAACGAGTCGGTCGGGCATGCGAAACAAAAAACGTGGCAGCCAAGCCTGGCAAGGGTTTGCGCGGAGGCGTCCGGCGCGCCGTTGGCAAAATCCAACGGCGTTGCGTGCGGGCGGACGCGGCTGCGTATCCTGTCCGGTTGGCGCAGGTCAAAAAACGGGCAATCGACGATTCATTCGGCGAAATACCGATGAAAATCTTTGAAACCCTTGTCGTTATTGGGTTTGCGCTGCGCTATCATAGCAACGCCGTACCGCGGGGTGGCCGCCGGCCAAGCCGGACGGCACGTCGCGCGGGCCAGGATTCGGCGCTGTGTCGTCGGAGTCTGACTCTCGATGGCACGGTTCGCGCACGTATAATCGGCGCGTTCGCGCTGTTCGTGTCAAACCTAACCTGAAAAAGGAACCTTAATGAACAAACAGGAACTGATCGACGCCGTCGCCGCCCAAACGGGCGCCAGCAAGGCTCAAACCGGCGAAACGCTGGACACGCTGCTCGAAGTCATCAAGAAGGCCGTGTCGAAGGGTGATGCGGTTCAGCTGATCGGCTTCGGCAGCTTCGGTTCGGGCAAGCGCGCAGCACGTACGGGCCGCAACCCGAAGACGGGCGAAACCATCAAGATCCCGGCAGCCAAGACGGTCAAGTTCACGGCTGGCAAGGCGTTCAAGGACGCCGTCAACAAGCGTTGATTCAGCGCCTGTGCCAGGAAAAAAACCCGCCTTTCGGCGGGTTTTTTGTTGGGCGCGCGGCATTTTCGCCACAGTCCGCACACCTCTTGCAAGATTTAACGGTTACCTTTCGCGCGCCGTTTTTTACCGCGCGTTACGCGTGCACGATCTGCGCGTCGGGATCCTCGTCGTCGTGCGCGTCGACATCCCATGCCGGGAACGGATCGTCGAACGCGGTCCATTGCGCCGCACCGAGTGCGAATTCCGCATCGGTGAGCAGGCATGCGTCGAGCTTCGCGCGCCATGCGTCGGCATCGAGCCCGATACCGATCAGCACGAGTTCCTGACGGCGATCGCCCACCGAGCGATCGTCGAGGTCCCCCTGCCACTCGGTGCGAATTTCCGCGAGCAGTTCGTCGTCATCCGGCCATTCCGCGCGATCCTGCGCGGCCCACCAGAGGCCTGCCGGACCATGCCGGCACACGCCGCCCGCCTGCGACAGCGAACCCGCGATGTCGTTGCGGGTCGCGAGCCAGAAGAAACCCTTGCTGCGCAGCACGCCCGGCCACTCCTGATGCAGCAGCGCCCAGAGTCGCGCCGGATGAAACGGCCGGCGCGCGCGGTAAACAAAATTGCCGATGCCGAATTCGTCGGCTTCGCCGTGCACGTGCGCATGATGCGGGTCGTGGCACTCGGGATCGTCGCAGTGCGTGTGATCGTCGTCCAGCGACGCGAGCCAGCCCGGCGCATTCGCGGCTTCGTCGAAATCGAAACGGCCGGTGTTCAGCACTTCGTCGAGCGGCACGTTGCCGAACGTCGATACGACCTGGTGCGCGCGCGGGTTGAGCCGCGCAAGGATGTGCCGCAGGCGCGCGAGTTCGTCGGCGCCGACGAGGTCGGCCTTGTTGATCACCAGCACGTCGCAGAATTCGATCTGCTCGATCAGCAACTCGACGAGCGTGCGATCGTCTTCGTCCGATGCGGCGATGCCGCGCGTCGCGAGCGCGTCGTCGGAACCATAGTCGCGCAGGAAATTGTAGGCGTCGACCACGGTGACGAGCGTGTCGAGCCGCGCGACGTTCGACAGCGACGCGCCGTCGTCGTCGACGAACGTGAAGGTTTCGGCGATCGGCATCGGCTCCGCGATGCCGGTCGATTCGATCACGATCGCGTCGAAGCGGCCGTCGGCCGCGAGATTGCGAATCTCGACGAGCAGATCGTCGCGCAGCGTGCAGCAGATGCAGCCGTTCGACATCTCGACGAGGCGTTCCTCGACGTGCGACAGCGCCTGCGCATCGCGCACGAGCGACGCATCGATGTTGACCGCCGCAAGATCGTTGACGATCACGGCGACTTTCAGGCCCGCACGATTCGCGAGAATGTGATTGAGCAGCGTGGTCTTGCCGGCGCCGAGGAAACCGGACAGCACGGTGACGGGCAACGGCTGGTTCATTGCCGGATTCATAACGATTTGCACCAACGGAAAAGATGAAAAAGCGGCCGTGGGGCCCTGGCGGGGCGCGAACAGCCGCGGGCCAGTCGCCCGGAGCCGGTCGCCCGAAGCCGGTCGAAACCGCGGCGTGAGCCCGCATTGTGCATCAAACGCGCACCGGCCGAGCGGCCCGGCGTCAGCCTGCGGCGCGGCGCGACGTCACTGCTCGGGCGGCAGCAGCTTCCACTGCGCCAGGATTGCGGCGATCTGCCGCGCATACTTGTCGCGCAGCGACGGCGTTTCGGAATGATAGGCGCCGACCGCCTGCCATGTGTTGCCGTAGCGATTCATTTTCTGGCGCAGATGCCACGCGGCGATATAGACGTTCTTGCACGGCTCCATCAGCGTGTCGCGGCCGATGCCGTACCGCGACAGCGTCGGCAGGTGGATCGAATTGATCTGCATCAGGCCGTAGTCGACCGAGCCGTTCGTATTCTTGTTCAGCGCGGCGGGCCGGTTGCGCGACTCCTGCCACGCGATCGCGCGCAGGATCAGCGGATTGACCTGCTGGTATCGGGCGGCCTCGTCGAAACAATCCGCGCGAGCGTTTCCGCAGGCGAACCACACGCCGGCGGCGATCAACGCGATCGAAGCGAACCGTTTGTTCATGGTGCGGAAAACGAAAAGGAAGTGACGCAAAGACCGGGAAAACCCGTGCCTGTTATTCGTACGGATGGAAACGCGCCGCCCGTATCATACCGGCAGTCCGTCACGTATTGACACGAGAAAGACAGCAGCCCGTTTATACCGCATTTCGGTGTCGGTTCATCCCAAAATGGCGGCGATGGCCGGAATGCCTGGCGGAGGCCGTAATCTTACATATTGCATACGGTATGCCGGAACCATGTCGTATGTGAGACAGTCCTCAGCTCAATGTGATATTTCGGACATGAAAAACTGCTAATGTCGCCTCTTTAGGACTTGGATCCCAGCACTACCGCCGGAAGTGGCCCTGAGCCGGCATCGACCCATTCATCCATGACAAGAAATCGCTTCGTTATGCGGCGCGTCGCCACGACCCTGATCGTCGCCGGCATCATCGTCTCGCAAGCCGCCTACGCTCAGGTCACGCTCAATTTCGTGAATGCGGATATCGACCAGGTCGCGAAGGCGATCGGCGCCGCAACCGGCAAGACCATCATCGTCGATCCCCGCGTGAAGGGGCAGCTCAACCTCGTATCGGAACGGTCCGTGCCGGAAGACCAGGCGCTGAAGACGCTGCAGTCGGCGCTGCGCATGCAGGGCTTCGCGCTCGTGCAGGATCACGGCGTGCTGAAGGTCGTGCCTGAGGCCGACGCGAAGCTGCAGGGCGTGCCGACCTATATCGGCAATGCGCCGCGCGCACGCGGCGACCAGGTCATCACGCAGGTGTTCGAGCTGCACAACGAATCGGCGAACAACCTGCTGCCGGTGCTGCGGCCGCTGATCTCGCCGAACAACACGGTCACCGCCTACCCGGCGAACAACACGATCGTCGTCACCGATTACGCTGACAACGTGCGCCGCATCGCGCAGATCATCGCTGGCGTCGACAGCGCCGCGGGCGCGCAGGTGCAGGTCATACCGCTGCGTAACGCGAACGCGATCGACCTCGCCGCGCAATTGCAGAAGATGCTCGACCCCGGCGCGATCGGCAACAGCGACGCGACGCTGAAGGTGTCGGTCACGGCCGACCCGCGCACCAATTCTCTGATGCTGCGCGCATCGAGCGCGTCGCGCCTCGCGGCGGCGAAGCGCATCGTGCAGCAGCTCGACGCGCCGAGCGGCGTGCCCGGCAACATGCACGTCGTGCCGTTGCGCAATGCCGATGCGGTGAAGCTCGCGAAGACGCTGCGCGGGATGCTCGGCAAGGGCGGCAACGACAGCGGCTCGTCGGCATCGTCCAACGATGCGAACAGCTTCAACCAGAGCGGCGGCTCGTCGGCGAGCGGCAACTTCTCGACCGGCACGTCCGGCACCCCGCCGCTGCCGTCCGGCGGCCTCGGCGGCGGTTCGTCTTCGTCGTCGGCCTACGGCAGCGGTGCGTCGGGCAGCGGTGGCGTCGGCAGCGGCGGCCTGCTCGGCGGCGACAAGGACAAGAGCGACGAAAACCAGCCGGGCGGGATGATCCAGGCCGATGCGGCCACCAATTCGCTGATCATCACCGCGTCCGATCCGGTCTACCGGAACCTGCGCTCGGTGATCGACCAGCTCGACGCGCGGCGTGCGCAGGTCTATATCGAGGCGCTGATCGTCGAGCTGAACTCGACGACGCAGGGCAACCTCGGGATCCAGTGGCAGGTGGCGAGCGGCCAGTTCCTCGGCGGCACGAACCTGGCACCCACGGCCGGCACCGGCCTGGGCAACAGCATCGTCAACCTGACGAGCGGCGGCACGGCCGCCACCACCGGGCTGGCCGCCAATCTCGCGGGCCTGAGCCAGGGCCTCAACATCGGCTGGCTGCACAACATGTTCGGCGTGCAGGGGCTCGGCGCGCTGCTGCAGTATTTCGCGGGCGTGAGCGACGCGAACGTGCTGTCGACGCCGAACCTGATCACGCTCGACAACGAGGAAGCGAAGATCGTCGTCGGCCAGAACGTGCCGATCGCGACCGGTTCGTACTCGAACCTGACGAGCGGCACGACGAGCAACGCGTTCAATACCTACGACCGTCGCGACGTCGGCCTGACGCTGCACGTGAAGCCGCAGATCACCGACGGCGGGATCCTGAAGCTGCAGCTCTACACGGAGGATTCGGCGGTCGTCAGCGGCACCACCAACGCGCAGACTGGCCCGACCTTCACGAAGCGCTCGATCCAGTCGACGATCCTCGCGGACAACGGCGAGATCATCGTGCTCGGCGGCTTGATGCAGGACAACTACCAGGTGTCGAACAGCAAGGTGCCGCTGCTCGGCGACATCCCGTGGATCGGCCAGTTGTTCCGTTCGGAATCGAAGCAGCGCCAGAAGACCAACCTGATGGTGTTCCTGCGCCCGGTGATCATCTCCGATCGCAGCACCGCGCAGGAAGTCACGGCCAACCGCTACGACTACATCCAGGGCGTGACCGGCGCGTACAAGTCGGACAACAACGTGATCCGCGACAAGGACGATCCGGTCGTCCCGCCGATGCCGCTCGGCCCGAGCCAGGGCGGCACGCCCGCCGGGAACCTGTTCGACCTCGACAAGATGCGTCGCCAGCAGCTGCAGCGCCAGGTCGCGCCGGTGCCGGCCCAGCCGCTGCCCGAAGCGACGCCCGCGCAGCCGCAAGGCGTGCCGCAACAGTCGGTGCCGCAACAGCCGCTGACCGCCACGCCGGGAGCCTCGCAGTGAGCAACGTGCTCGCGTCCTCGACCCAGGACGGCGCGCCGGGCGAACGGCAGCCGCCGTCGCCGCTCGCCGCGCGCCTGTTGCCGTACGGCTTCGCGAAGAGCGGCCAGGTGCTGATCGCGCACCAGCTCGACGACACGCTCGAGGTGTGGATCAGCGAGCGCACGAACGACGCGGCGCTCGCCGAAATCGCGCGCAACTTCGGCTCGATTTCCGTGCACCGCGTGCCGGCCGACGAGCTCGCGCAGGCGATCAACCAGGCGTACGCGCGCCAGGACGGCAGCGCCGCGCAGGTCGTCGGCGAGGTCGAAGGCGAAGTCGACCTGTCGCGACTGATGCAGGACATCCCCGAAGTCGAGGATCTGCTCGAATCGGAAGACGACGCGCCGATCATCCGGATGATCAACGCGCTGCTCACGCAAGCGGCGCGCGAACAGGCGTCGGACATTCACATCGAGCCGTTCGAGAATGCGTCGGTCGTGCGGTTTCGCGTCGACGGCACGCTGCGCGACGTCGTGCGGCCGAAGAAGGCGCTGCACGGCGCGCTGATCTCGCGGATCAAGATCATGGCGCAGCTCGACATCGCCGAGAAACGCCTGCCGCAGGACGGCCGCATCACGCTGCGCGTCGGCGGCCGGCCGGTCGACGTGCGGGTGTCGACGCTGCCGACCGGGCACGGCGAGCGTGCGGTGCTCCGTCTGCTGGAAAAGGATGCGCAGCGCCTGAACCTCGAAGCGCTCGGGATGGGCCGCGACACGCTCGTCCAGTTCGACAAGCTGATCGGCCGCCCGCACGGGATCGTGCTGGTCACGGGCCCGACCGGCTCGGGCAAGACGACCACGCTCTATGCGTCGATGTCGCGGCTCGAAACGGCGACGACCAACATCATGACCGTCGAGGATCCGATCGAATACGACCTGTCCGGCATCGGCCAGACGCAGGTGAACGAGCGGATCGGGATGACCTTTGCCCGTGCGCTGCGTTCGATCCTGCGTCAGGATCCGGACGTGATCATGATCGGCGAAATCCGCGACCTCGAAACCGCGCAGATCGCGGTGCAGGCATCGCTCACGGGCCACCTCGTGCTCGCGACGCTGCACACCAACGACGCGGCCTCGGCGGTCACGCGTCTGACCGACATGGGCGTCGAGCCGTACCTGCTCGCGTCGTCGCTGCTCGGCGTGCTCGCGCAGCGTCTGGTGCGCCAGCTCTGCTCTGTGTGCAAGGAAGAGCGGCACGAGGACGGCCGCACCGTGTGGCATCCGGTCGGCTGCGACCGGTGCGGGCATTCGGGCTATGCGGGCCGGCGCGGCGTATACGAACTGCTGCTGATCGACGATTCGATCCGCGCGCTGATCCACCGCAACGCGGCCGATGCGGAGATTCTCGCCACGGGGCGCGCACAAGGGATGCGCACGCTGCGCGACGACGCCGAGCGCTGGCTCGCGGCTGGCGCGACGTCGCTCGAGGAAGTGCTGCGCGTGACGGGAGGCGCATAGCGCGATGCCGGCATTCCGTTTCGAAGCCATCGATTCGGCGGGGCGACCGCAGAAAGGCGTGATCGATGCCGACAGTGCGCGCGGCGCGCGCGGCCAGCTGCGCACGCAGGGGCTCACGCCGCTCGTCGTCGAGCCGGCCGCCAGTGCGACCCGCGGCGCGCGTTCGCAGCGCCTCGCGTTCGGCCGCAAGCTGTCGCAGCGCGAGCAGGCGATCCTCACGCGCCAGCTCGCGAGCCTGCTGATCGCGGGGCTGCCGCTCGACGAGGCGCTCGGCGTGCTGACCGAGCAGGCCGAACGCGACTACATCCGCGAGCTGATGGCCGCGATCCGTGCCGAGGTGCTCGGCGGCCATTCGCTCGCGAATGCGCTGGGGCAGCATCCGCGCGACTTCCCGGAAATCTACCGCGCGCTCGTCGCGGCGGGCGAGCACACCGGCAAGCTCGGCATCGTGCTGTCGCGCCTCGCCGACTACATCGAACAGAGCAACGCGCTGAAGCAGAAGATCCTGCTGGCGTTCACGTATCCGGGGATCGTCACGCTGATCGCGTTCGGCATCGTCACGTTCCTGCTGAGCTATGTCGTGCCGCAGGTCGTCAACGTGTTCGCGAGCACGAAGCAGCAACTGCCCGTTCTCACGGTCGTGATGATGGCGCTGTCGGAGTTCGTGCGGCACTGGTGGTGGGCGATCCTGATCACGGTCGCGCTCGTCGTGTGGTTCGTGAAGGCGACGCTGTCGCGCGACGGGCCGCGGCTCGCGTTCGACCGCTGGGTGCTGACCGCGCCGCTCGCGGGCAAGCTCGTGCGCGGCTACAACACGGTGCGCTTCGCGAGCACGCTCGGGATCCTGACCGCGGCCGGCGTGCCGATCCTGCGCGCGCTGCAGGCGGCCGGCGAGACGTTGTCGAACCGCGCGATGCGCGCGAACATCGACGATGCGATCGTGCGCGTGCGCGAAGGCTCCGCGCTGTCGCGCGCGCTGAACAACGTGAAGACATTCCCGCCGGTGCTCGTGCACCTGATCCGTTCCGGCGAAGCGACGGGCGACGTGACGACGATGCTCGACCGCGCGGCGGAAGGCGAGGCGCGCGAGCTCGAGCGGCGCACGATGTTCCTGACGAGCCTGCTCGAGCCGCTGCTGATCCTCGCAATGGGCGGCATCGTGCTCGTGATCGTGCTGGCCGTGATGCTGCCGATCATCGAACTGAACAACATGGTGCAGTGACGGCCTGACCGCAAGTCAAGCCGCCGCTGTTCAACGCATGTAGATCGCGGGGGACGGCGTGTTCGCGGGGAGCTGGACTTCGGCGCGGGCGCCGTTGCGGTCGATGATGATCGAGCGGCTGCGGACTTCGGCGAGCTTCGCGCCGGACGTGAGCTCCGCGCCGAGCGACACCGCACGCGGCGGCTCGCCACCGATACCGACGATCGCGGCGCCGCCACGACCGAGCGAGAGAATGCCGAACAGGTGGATGTCCTGGACGGGATTCTTGTCGAGCTGTCCGCCGAAGAGCGCGGCGGCATCCTCGGTGCGAATCGGCAACCGCGCGGCGGCGGCGGGCAGCGGCGCTTCGCGGGACGACAGCGTGACGACCCAGTAGGTGGCCGTCGCGCACAAACCCGCGAAGAGGGCGAGGGAGAGGATCCGGATCGAGAGCGCGTTCATGCGCGCTATTGTACGGATGTATATGAAATTTGCGTTGGGTGAAAGCCCTCGGCAATGCGCGCCTTACAATGCGTGCTCCGCGCCCGGGGAATCGGAAGCTTGCCGTCAGGCAAACGTTCGCGATGCGCCGGGTGCGTCACTCAATCGACGATATTTTTTGGAAAGAGGTAGTCAGTCATGCAAACGTGGATCACTCGCCGTAATGCGGCCGTGCGCCGTCAGCGCGGTTTCACGCTGATCGAGATCATGGTGGTGGTCGCGATCCTCGGGATCCTGGCGGCACTGATCGTGCCGAAGATCATGAGCCGTCCCGACGAGGCGCGCCGCATCGCCGCGAAGCAGGACATCGGCACGATCATGCAGGCGCTCAAGCTGTACCGTCTCGACAACGGCCGCTATCCGACCCAGGAGCAGGGCCTGAACGCGCTGATCCAGAAGCCGTCCACCGATCCGATCCCGAACAACTGGAAGGACGGCGGCTATCTCGAGCGCCTGCCGAACGATCCGTGGGGCAACGGGTACAAGTACCTGAACCCGGGCGTGCACGGCGAGATCGACGTGTTCAGCTACGGCGCCGACGGCAAGGAAGGCGGCGAAAGCAACGATTCCGATATCGGTTCGTGGCAGTAAGTCGGCATCGACCGATCCGACGATCGTCCCCGTTCTTCATTTCATGCCCGCCCTTCGCACGCCCTTGCGCTCCGCTCGCGCTCGCCGCGCTGCCCGTGACCGCCGCGTGCGGCGCGGCGCGGCCGTGACCGCGGCACGCACGCGTGCACGCGGCTTCACGCTGCTCGAGATGCTGGTCGTGCTCGTGATCGCGGGCCTGTTGGTGTCGCTCGCGTCACTGTCGCTCACGCGCAATCCGCGCACCGACCTGCGCGAGGAAGCGCAGCGCATCGCGCTGCTGTTCGAGACGGCCGGCGACGAAGCGCAGGTGCGCGCGCGCCCGATCGCGTGGCAGCCGACCGCGCACGGCTTTCGTTTCGACGTGAGTTCGCCCGACGGCTGGCGCACGCTGCGCGACGACCTGCTGCGTCCGCGCGACTGGGACGGTGGCGTCACGGGCGCCGAAATCGACTATCCGGGGTCCGACACGCATGCGAGCACGGTCGTGTTCGGCACCGAAAGCGTCGACATGCCGGTGCGCGTGACGCTGCATTCGGCGGTCGGTAGCGCGACGATCGTCGGCACCGGCAACGGCCGGTACGAGGTGCAATGACGATGCGTCGTCGCCTGCCCTTCCCGGCTTCCGGTTCACGAGGCTTCACGATGATCGAGGTGCTGGTCGCGCTCGCGATCATCGCGGTCGCGCTCGCCGCGTCGATCCGCGCGGTCGGCACGATGGCGAACAATGCGTCCGATCTCCACCACCGGCTGCTGGCCGGCTGGAGCGCCGACAACGCGCTCGCGCAGCTGCGGCTCACGCATGCGTGGCCGGAGGTCGGCGAGCAGAGTTTCGATTGTTCGCAAGGCAACGTGCAGATGGTCTGCACGCAGCGCGTGAGCACGACGCCGAACCCGGTGTTCCGGCGCGTGCAGATTTCGGTGAGCATGCCGGGGCACCCCGGCGTGCTCGCGCAAATGGTGACGGTGGTCGCGAATGAAACCAGCCGTCCGCTCTGACGCGCCGATGCGGCGCCGGCCCGCACGTTCCGCCGGCTCGCGCCGCGTGCGCGGCTTCACGCTGATCGAACTGATGATCGCGATCGCAATCCTCGCGGTGGTCGCGATCCTCGCGTGGCGCGGGCTCGACCAGATCATGCGCGGCCGCGACAAGGTCGCGTCCGCGATGGAAGACGAGCGCGTGTTCGCGCAGATGTTCGACCAGATGCGCATCGACGCGCGGCTCGCCGCGACCGACGACGAAGCCGGCCAGCCGGCGATCGGCGTCGCCGGCAATACGCTGCAGATCGTCCGCACGCTCGACTTGGCCGGCGCCGCGCCGCGGCTGCAGGTGGTCCGCTACCGGATCGCCGGCGGGCGCGTCGTGCGCTATGCATCGCCGCCGCTCGCCGATGCGAACCGCTTGCGCGACGTGCTGAAGGACAGCGGCGTCGACGGCTGGAGCTGGGTCGCGCTGATGGGCGGCGTCGGTGCGATCGACGCGAAGCTGTACGTGCCGCGCGTCGGCTGGACCACCAACCTGCAGACGGCCAACGACGCGCTGGCGCAGAACAACGATGCGCTGAAGGTGCCGCAGATCGGCAACGCGCCGCCGACACGCGCGGTGACGGGGCTGCAGGTCAGCATCGGCGCGACGTCGCTGCGCGTGCCCGTCACGCGCATCTTCCTCGTCGGGGAATGACGATGCGCGCGCGCCCTCACCGTTCCCGCTTCGCCGCCCGCCCGCCCGCAAGCACACATGCCCGCCGCGAGCGCGGCGCGGCGATCATCACCGCGCTGCTCGTCGTCGCGCTGTCGGCGATCCTCGTGTCGGGGATGCTGTGGCGCCAGCAGGTGCAGATTCGCCGGATCGAGAACCAGCGCGTGATCGCGCAGGCGCAGTGGGTCGCGCGCGGCGCGCTCGACTGGACGCGCATGATCCTGCGCTCCGAGGGCGACACGGCGCCCGGCATCACCTATCTCGGCGGAATCTGGGCCGTGCCGATCGCGAAGACCAAGCTGTCGGACTTCCTCGGCCGGATCGGCGCGCCGAACGACAACGGCGGCGAAGACACCTACCTGTCCGGATCGATCGAGGACGCGCAGGCGAAGTACAACCTGCGCAATCTCGTGTCGTCGCCGGCGCCCGGCGTGCTGCAGCTCAACGTGATGCAGCTGCAGGCGTTCCAGCGGCTGCTGACGACGCTCGGCTACGACGGCGCGTTCGCGAAGCGGATCGCGCTGCAGATGCGCGCGGGCCTGATGCATTCGGCGACGCGCTTCCAGACGCCGACGCTGCCCGGCGCCGGTACGGCCGCGACCGCGCCGGTGGCCGGCGGCGACATGCAGGCCGGCAACTTCACCGACGAGCCGGGGATGTCCGACGGCGAGCGCGGGCCTGCGCCGCTCGTGATGTCGGGCGTCGACAACCTGCTCGACGTCGACGGCGTGACGCCCGAGATGGTCGCGCGGCTGCGCCCGTTCGTCACCGTGCTGCCGACCACCACGCCGGTGAACATGAACACCGCGCCGGCCGAGGTGATCGCGGCGCTGGTGCCGGGGATGAGCGTGTCGTCCGCGCAGGCGCTCGTGTCGCGCCGCGAGACCGTGTTCTTCCGCAACGTCGGCGACGTGCAGCTCGCGCTGCGCGGTGCCGGCGCGCCGAACGTGACGATCGACTCGAGCCTCGTCGACGTCAATTCCAGCTATTTCATCGTGCATGGCCGGATCCAGCACGATCGCGCGGAGGTGGATCGCACCTCGCTCGTGTATCGTGATCCGACCACGCACTCGACGCGGGTCGTGCGCATCCGCGACCAGCTATAACGACGCCATCCGGGAGAGGAGCTCTTGAGCACGCTGATTGTTTCTTTGCCGCCGCGCGAGCCGGCCGTGCCGTTGCAGGAATGGCAGTGGCCCGAGCTGCCGTTCACGCTCGTGGACAAGGCCGGCCAGGTGCAGCGCGCGGGCCACGCCGCGCTCGCGCTGCTGCCGCGCGCGAACGAGACGCGGCTGATCGTCGCCGCGCGCGACGTGCTGCTGCTCGCCACGACCGTGCCGCCGCTCAAGGGGCCGAAGCTGCGCCAGGCGCTGCCCAACATCGTCGAGGATCAGCTGATCCAGGATCCGCTTGGCTGCCATATCGCGCTCGACCCGGTCGCGCTGCCCGATGGCCGCCGCGTGCTGGCCGTCGTCGACCGCGCGTGGTTCCGTACGATCTGCGACGCGTTCGCCGCGGCCGGCCACCGGCGCCTGAGCGCGGTACCCGCGACGCGCTGCCTGCCGGCGCCGCGCGAGCCGGCGCAAGCGCCGCTCGACGCGCCTGTCGACGGTGAGGCCGCCAAGGCCGACGCGATCACGCTCGCGACCGCACCGGCCGCCCGCCCGACGGCCGTGGCCGCGGTGCTCGGGCTGGCGACCACGGTCGAACCGGCGCTCGTCGAAGCCGGCGCGCTGCCGGTCGCGGCTGGTGCGCCGCGTCTTGAACTCGCGATCGCACGCGGCGCGCTCGGCGAGGGTTTCGCGGCGCCCGCGTCGCGGGCCGCCGGCACGCTGGCCGCGCTCGCGGGCGGCGGCGACGTCGAACTGTACGAACTCGGCGAGCCGGGCGCGGAGCCGCGGCTCGCGTCGGTCGGCCGCACCGACGGCCCGCTGCTGCCAGGTGCGCAGCCGCTGCCGTTCGACACGTTCGCGCGGCGTGCGCTCGCCGAGCGCTTCGATCTGTGCCAGTTCGAATTCGAGTCGCAGCCGTGGCGCTTCGACCGCGCGACGATGAAGCGCCTGCGCGTGCCGATCGTCCTCGTCGCGGCAACGCTCGGCGTCGCGGTGATCGGGATGAACCTGCACTGGTGGAAGCTGTCGCGCGAGCGCGATGCGCTGTCCGCGCAGATCACCGAGACGCTGCTGTCCGCCTTCCCGAAGACCACGACGGTGCTCGATCCGCCCGCGCAGATGCAGCGCCAGCTCGACCAGTTGCGCCTCGCCGCGGGCGAGCTGTCGCCGAACGACTTCCTCGCGCTGTCGAGCGGGCTGTCGCGTTCGATGGGCGCGCTGCCGCTCAACGGAATCGCGTCGCTCGATTATCACGACCGGCGGCTCGACGTCGGCTTCAAGCCGGAGGTCAAGGTCGACCCCGATTTCCCGCAGCGTCTCGCGCGCAACGGGCTCGCTGGCGAAGTCGACAGCAGCACCGGCAAATGGACCATCCGGAGCCGCCCATGAAGACCGAACAACTGAACCAGACGCTGGCCCAGTTCTGGGGCGAGCGCTCGCAGCGCGAGCGGACGCTGCTCGGCTGGGGCGGTGCCGTGCTGGCCGTCGCGATCGCGTATTCGGTGCTGTGGTCGCCCGCGCAGGAAGGCCGCGCGCGCATCCGGCGCGAACTGCCGACGATGCGCAGCGAGCTCGCGCAGATGACCGCGCAGGCCAACGAGGCGAAATCGCTGACGGCCGCCGCGCAAGGCGTCGCGCCGACCGGCCTCGCGCTGAAGGATGCGCTCACCGCGTCGCTGTCCGATCACGGGCTGCAGGGCGCGCAGGTGCAGGTGGTCGGCAACGGCGTGCAGATCCAGTTGAAGAACGTGCCGTTCCCGGTGTGGACGCAGTGGCTCGACGACGCGCGCAGGCAGTTCAAGGTGCAGGTCGGCGAAGCGCACGTGACCGGGCTGAAGGAAGACGGCCAGGTCGACCTGACGGCCGTGATGCAACCCTCGACGCAGAAATGACGCAGTGGATGAAACCAGCGACGGTCGGCCGATGAGGCCGGGGATCAGGCGGCTTGTCGCCGCGGTGCCGTGGGTGGTGGCAGGCGGGCTCGCGACGGCGCTGACGCTCGTCGCGCTCGCGCCGGCCGCGTGGATCGCGCCGCAAGTCGCGCGCGCGACCGGCGCTCACGTGAACCTCGTCGATCCGGAAGGCTCGCTGTGGCACGGTTCGGGCACGCTGATGCTCGCGCCGGGCGCGGACCAGAGCGCGGCGACACTGCTGCCCGGCCGGGTCCAGTGGACCACGCGCTTCTGGCCGCTGCTGACCGGGCGCGTGCAGATGCATATGCGGCAGACCGACGCGATGCCCGACGCCGTCACGCTCGACGCGACGTGGCGCGGCGCGGTGCTGTCGGCGGGCTCGATGGCCGTGCCGGCGTCGCTGCTCGCGGGCCTCGGCACGCCGTTCAACACGCTCGACCTGCAGGGCGACGTGCGGCTCGGCTGGACCGACTGGCGGATGATCGGCAACAACGCGTTCGGCCAGCTGACGGTGACGATCGATTCGATGAGTTCGCGCGTGTCTCGCGTGAAGCCGCTCGGGTCGTACCGTGCGGTGCTGCAGGCGAAGGGGGCGGACGCCGATCTCGACCTGTCGACGACGCAGGGCCCGCTGTTCCTCGACGGGCACGGCAGCTTCGGCCCCGGCCGCGGATCGTTTCGCGGCACCGCGCACGCGGCGCCCGAGCAACAGGCGAACCTCGCGGGGCTGCTGAACCTGCTGGGCCGTCCGATCGGCAACAACCAGGTGTCGCTGATCTTCGGCGACGCGACGCGCTGAACGCGCGGTACGCTCGAATACAACGCAAATGTGTGATTGGCCGGAATGATTTTCACTGAAATTGCGTCTGGCTGGCCTGGGCGCAATACGCCGAGCATTCCATCGAATCAGATAGCAAGGCGCCAGCCAATGAACGAAGGGCCGGCAAAGCCGGCCCATGCAACTTACTTGTCGCCGGTCGGCGTTTTCAGAACCCAGTGCGGCTCGCCGTTGGGCGTGGGCGGCATGATATTGCCGATACCGATGGAGCGTGTGTCACTCGGGTTTCCAACAGGATGCCACGTACCGCCCTGCGGGCATTTTTCTCCGATATTTGCGATCATTTTTTGTCGTTTCCTTGTTAATGGTGAATTCGCATCACGATGATGATGCAATGAATTTGTAATACGACCCATTAATAAGTTCAACGACTTTATTTTGAGATAATTTGGAAAAGACAAAAAATCAAAATTTATGTCGTTTTTTTATAATTCGATTATCGATTTTTAGGACGTGAACGAAAGCTGCCATTTTCCTTATCCTTTCGGTAAGCGATATGGCATGCAGTCGTTCAATGGAGCGCGATTTTCATTTCAGTGCGACCGGCGTGGTCGCCGCGCTGCTCGCCGGCACCGGCGCCGCCGTGTCGCCCGTTTCACGCGCCATGTCCGACGCATCCCAGCCGCCGCCCAGCGCCTTCACGAGCCCGACCGACGACACCATCCGCTGGCCGGCGATCGTCGCGAGCTTCTGCTGCGCGGTAAACGCGGTGGTCTGCGCGCTCAGCACGTTCAGGTAGGCGACCGTGCCGGCCTTGTACTGGTTCGTGACGATCGCGAGCGCGTGCTCGGCGCTGTAGACGGCCTGCCGCTGCACGTCGACTTCCTGCGCGAGGATGCGCTGCGACGCGAGGTTGTCCTCGACGTCCTGGAACGCGGTGAGCACCGCGAGACGATATGCGGCGACGTCCTGGTCGTAGGTCGCGCGGGCGGCATCGGTCTGCGCGGCACGCAGGCCGGCGTCGAACAGCGTCGCCGCGAGCTGCGGGCCGACCGTCCAGAACCGCGCGGGCAGCGTGAACAGTTGCGACCACACCGAGCTCTGGAAGCCGCCGGTGGCCGACAGCGTGAGCGTCGGGAAGAACGCGGCGATCGCCACGCCGATCTGCTCGTTCGCGGAAGCCGCGCGGCGCTCTGCCGCCGCGATGTCGGGCCGGCGCTCGAGCAGCGCGGACGGCACGTCGACCGGCGTGATCGGCGGTTGCGCGGTGAGCGGGTTCGGCGGCAGCGAGAACGTCGATGCCGGCTCGCCGATCAGCGTCGCGATCGCATGCTCGTACTGCGCGCGCGCGACGCCGTTGTCGATCGCCGCGGCCTGCGCGCTCTGCAGCTGCGTCTGCGCCTGGATCACGTCCGCGCGCGCGGCGACGCCCTGCGCGTACTGGTTCTGCGTGAGCTTCAGCGAGTCGCCGTACGACTTCACGGTGTCATCGAGCAGCCTCTGCAGCGCATCGGACGTGCGCAGCTGGAAGTAGGTCTGCGCGAGCAGCGCCTGCTGCGACAGCCGCGCATTCGCGAGATCGGCCGCGGCGGCCGCTTCGCCGGCGCGCTGCGCGCTGACGCTGCGGCTCACCTTGCCCCATAGGTCGGGCTCCCAGCTCGCATCGAGGCCGACGCTGTAGCTATTGCTGATCGACGAACTGCTGCCGAAGCCCGACGCGCTCGACGACGTGGACGTGCGCCCCGAGCGTGCGCGCGAGCCCGACGCGGTCAGCCCGACGGTCGGGAAATATGCGGCGCGCGCTTCGGCGACGAGCGCGCGGGCCTGCCGGTACGCGGCGGCCGATTGCGCGATGGTCTGGTTCGATGCGTTGAGCTTGCCGATCAGCGCGTCGAGCTGCGGATCGTCGTAGACGGTCCACCACGGGCCGCGGTCGGCCCGGTCGGCCGGCTGCGCGACCTTCCAGCCGGCCGGCGCTTCCTTGAAGGCGGCGGGGATCGACGTGTCGGGCCGGTGATAGTCGGGCCCGACGGCGCAGCCGGCGAGCAGCACGGCCGTCGCAACGGCGACGGCGGCGCTCAGCGGGCGAAAGGCGCGCGGGAGGGGGGCGTACGGCATCGTGGTTTTCCTGTCTGGGCGCGACGGCCGGCGAGCGGCGCCGCGCGATGCGGTCGTTGTGCCGCTGGCGGACAAATGGTAACTGACGGCGGGAAAGCCGCGCAGCCCTAAGGGTACGGCGCGCGGCGGCACGTATGTGTTACCGGCGCGGCCGGCCGGTTTACCGGCCATTACGGACTGCTTGCGGACCAGACAGGCAGCGGATGCGGCGCGGACCACACCGGGCCGCGGAGGGGTGCCGGGCCGGCGTTCAGTCGGGACGGCGAAAGCGGCGCGGCTTCAGTGGCAGTGCACGGGCACCGGGACGGGATCGGCGGCGGACCGCCATGTCGACGGCTCCGTTGCCGCAGGCTGGCCCGTGCGGCGGGTGGCCTCCTTCGCGTTGCGCTGCCGGCGATGATCGAGCCATGCGAACCCGAGCGCCGCGAGCGATCCGCCCGGTACCACCAGCATCGTCACGTACAGCGCGATCTTCCAGCCGCGGTGCGGGCCGGAGAACACATGATGAGCGGTATCGGTCAGGTTGCGGCGCAGCGCGCCGGCGGCATTTTTCAGGAACAGCATCGCGAACATCCTCGGGGGCCCGGCAACGCGGGCAAAGCGGTCAGAACATAGTCTCCGGCAGTGCAACATGCACGTCGTAACTGGTTGACTGAATTAATATTGACTAAGCAATCATTTTTCAAGATACTGGGCCCGTTTTGACCTGAAACGCACTGTTGCTGCGTGCGCAATCGCATGAACGGCGGCCTCTACGATCCCGACACCATCGCGCTGGAAACGAGCCTCGGTTATTACCTGACCAAGGCCCGGCAGGCGCTCGTCGAGCGAATGGACCGCGCGCTCGAGCCGCACGACCTCACCGCGCAGCAGATCGGCGTGATCCTGCTGCTGTCTCGCGGCTATGCGCGCACGCCGTTCGAGCTGTCGCGCAAGATGTCGTATGACAGTGGCTCGATGACGCGGATGCTCGACCGTCTCGAGCGCAAGGGCCTGGTCGCGCGCTCGCGCAGCGAGCAGGACCGCCGGATGATCGAGCTGACGCTGACCGAGCGCGGCGCCGAGGCGGCCCGCGCGCTGCCGTCGCTGATCGCGACCGCGCTGAACGCGCAGCTCGCCGGCTTCTCGGCCGACGAACTCGCGACGCTCACCGGCCTGCTGCAGCGGTTCATCGCCAACGGGCCCGGCGACGCCGGCTGCCCGAAACCCGACGAACCGGACTGCTGAGCGCGGGAGGCCCGATGTCTAGGTTAAGCATTCGCTTATTTATCTGTCTGGGCAGAAGATGACAAGACACATGCTCCGTCTCTCCCCTCACCCGTTCCACCCGGCCGGACCGCGCGGTATCGCGCGCCCGTGCATTGTGCCGGCGCGTCGCGCGCGCCGCGTCTAGGAGATTCCGATGTCCGCCACCACGGCATCCGCCGCGCCACCTGCCGCCGAACCCGCGCCGCTCACCGGCGGCGCGCTCGCGCTCCTCACCGTCGGGCTCGCGCTCGGCACCTTCATGGAAGTGCTCGACACGTCGATCGCGAACGTCGCGGTGCCGACCATCTCGGGCAGCCTCGGCGTCGCGACGAGCGAAGGCACGTGGGTGATCTCGTCGTATTCGGTCGCGTCCGCGATCGCGGTGCCGCTGACCGGCTGGCTCGCACGGCGGGTCGGCGAGGTGCGCCTGTTCACGCTGTCGGTGCTCGCGTTCACGATCGCGTCGGCGCTGTGCGGCCTCGCGTCGAACTTCGAGACGCTGATCGCGTTCCGGCTGCTGCAGGGCCTCGTGTCGGGCCCGATGGTGCCGCTGTCGCAGACGATCCTGATGCGCAGCTACCCGCCGGCGAAGCGCGGGCTCGCGCTCGGGCTATGGGCGATGACGGTGATCGTCGCGCCGATCTTCGGCCCGTTGCTGGGCGGCTGGATCAGCGACAACTACACGTGGCCGTGGATCTTCTACATCAACCTGCCGATCGGCATCTTCTCGGCGGCCTGCGCGTACTTCCTGCTGCGTGGCCGCGAAACGAAGACGAGCCGGCAGCGGATCGACGCGGTCGGCCTCGCGCTGCTCGTGATCGGCGTGTCGTGCCTGCAGATGATGCTCGACCTCGGCAAGGACCGCGACTGGTTCAACTCGACCTTCATCGTCGCGCTCGCGCTGATCGCGGTCGTGTCGCTCGCGTTCATGCTCGTGTGGGAGGCGACCGAGAAGGAACCGGTGGTCGACCTGTCGCTGTTCAAGGACCGCAACTTCGCGCTCGGCGCGCTGATCATCTCGTTCGGCTTCATGGCGTTCTTCGGCTCGGTCGTGATCTTCCCGCTGTGGCTGCAGACGGTGATGGGCTACACGGCCGGCAAGGCCGGCCTCGCGACCGCGCCGGTCGGCCTGCTCGCGCTCGTGCTGTCGCCGCTGATCGGGCGCAACATGCACCGGCTCGATCTGCGGATGGTCGCGAGCTTCGCGTTCATCGTGTTTGCGGGCGTGTCGGTCTGGAATTCGACGTTCACGCTCGACGTGCCGTTCAATCACGTGATCCTGCCGCGGCTCGTGCAGGGGATCGGCGTCGCGTGTTTCTTCGTGCCGATGACGACGATCACGCTGTCGAGCATTTCCGACGAGCGGCTCGCGAGCGCATCGGGGCTGTCGAACTTCCTGCGCACGCTGTCCGGCGCGATCGGCACCGCGGCCAGCTCGACGTTCTGGGAAAACGATGCGATCTACCACCACGCGCGGCTGTCGGAATCGGTGAGCGTCTACGCGCAGAATACGACCGACTATCAGGGCGCGCTCGCGCAGCTCGGGATCGTCGGGCAGACGGCCAATGCGCAGCTCAACCAGCTCGTCACGCAGCAGGGCTTCATGATGGCGACCAACGACTTCTTCCACCTGTCGGCCGGCGTGTTCATCGCGCTCGCGGCGCTGGTGTGGATCACGAAGCCGCGGAAGGGCGCGGGGCCGGCGATGGGGCATTGAGGGCGGCGGGATGGGCCAATTGAGCGAAGCCAGCGAGAGATTTGAGCTTGGTTCAATTGGAGAATGCCTGCTATCCCGGCCCGATTCAGCACGTCCGATTCCGCCGGGCATCGCCCCGGCCTCACTCCCGCGCCCGCAATCCCCCGAAGGCCAGATCGTCGCCCGACGCGATCGGCAGCGTCGCCCGCGCGACGTCGAGCCAGGCCCGCGCCGCGTGCGACAGGTAGCCCTTCTTCAGCCAGCCGAGCGCGATCGCCCACGTGATCTCCGGCTCGACGATCGGCCGGCACGTGAACTGCCGCGCATCGAGCCGCCGGCAGTACGGCTCCGGCAACAGCGCAATCCCGACGCCCGCGTGCACCAGCGCGGCCATGAAGTCCCAATGACCGCTGCGGCTCACGATCGACGGCGTGAAGCCGGCCTGCCGGCACGCGTCGAGCACCGCATCGTGCAGCGCGAGGCTTTCCGCATAGAACACGAACGACTCGCGCGCGAGATCGGCGAGCGGCACGGCCGCGTCATCCTCCCAGCGCGACTCGCGCGGCGCGACGAGCCATAGCGGCGCACGCACCATCGGCAGCCGCTCGAACGTGCCGGGATCGACCGGCTCCAGCAGCCCGCCAAGTTCCAGTTCGCCCGACATCAGCGCCGCCTCGATCATCCGCGCGCCCTGCTCGAACAGCTTCAGCTCGATGTTCGGATAGCGCTGCTTGTACGCGGCGATGATCGGCGTGAACAGCGATCCGCCGAGCGGCGGAATGCCGATCGTCAGCTCCCCGCGCCCGAGCGTGCCGAGATCGTTCAGCTCCGACTGCAGCTGCGCCTGCGCGGCGAGCACGTCCTGGCCGCGCTGGAACACGATCCGCCCCGCGTCGGTCAGCACCATCTGCCGGCCGTCGCGCAGCAGCAGCGGCGAGCCGATCTCGTCCTCGAGCGCCTTCACCATCTTGCTAATGGTCGGCTGCGTGACGAACAGCCGGTCCGCGGCTGCGGTGAAGCTCTGCTGACGCACGACCTCGACGAAGTACCGCAGTGCGCGCAATTCCATCGATTACTCCCCAGTTTGGTGCGGCGAACCCAAAGCGAATTCCGAATTGGAATGACAAGGATAGAGACAAGTCATTTTATTTATGGTTAGGGGAAACCCTATACTCACACCATCAACGGAACATCTGTATGGAGCCTGCCATGACCAACCCGACCACCACTGCCGCCGCCCGCCCCGCCGCCGCCGCGGGCAACGTCGCGCGCACGGGCCGGATCGTGCTGCAGGCCACCGCGCTCGGCGTGCTGTGGATGGCGGTCGACTGGGCCGTGCGCGCGGTCGGTCTGCCGGTGCCGTCGGGCGTGATCGGCCTCGCCGTGCTGCTCGTGCTGCTGTTCTCGGGCCGCGTCGCGCCCACCTGGGTCAAGGACGGCGCGAACTGGCTGCTGTCCGACATGCTGCTGTTCTTCGTGCCGGCCGCCGTCGCGGCGGTCCAGTACGGCGGGCTGTTCCGCGAGGACGGCTGGCGCATCGCGCTGGTCATGCTCGCCGGCACTGCATTCGTGATGGTCGCGGTGGCCGTCGCGGTCGACCTCGCCGCGAAGCTCGAACGCCGGCTGGCCGCGCAGCGCGTGTTCGCCCAACGCCGCCGCGCGCGCCTCGCCACCGTGTCCGCCCACTGAGCCGGGGCCCGCGATGCCTGCGCTATTGTCCAACCTGTCCGCCGACCACGTGAATACAGCGATCTCCGTCGGCTGCTTCGTGCTGACGGTCGTTCTGTATTTCGCGTCGAAGCGGCTCTACGCGTACAAGAAGACGCTGTTGTTCTCGCCGCTCGTGTTCGTGCCGGGCGTGCTGGTGCTGCTCGTGTTGCTGACGGGCATCCCGTATTCCGTCTACTTTCGCGACACGCGCTGGCTGATGTGGCTGCTCGGCCCGGCGACGATCGCGTTCGCGGTGCCGATCTACGAATATCGCGAGCTGATCCGCCGCCACTGGCTGTCGCTGTCGGTCGGCGTCGCGGTCGGGATCGGCGCGGGCGTGTGCGGGTCGCTGCTGCTCGCGAAGCTGCTGCACCTGTCGCCCGAACTGCAACGCTCGCTGATGACGCGCTCGGTATCGACCCCGTTCGCGCTCGCCGTGTCCGACAAGATCCATGCGCCGAAGGACCTCACCGCGCTCTTCGTGATCGCGACCGGCATCTGCGGGATGCTGCTCGGCGAGATCGTGCTCGCGCTGGTGCCGATGCGCACGCGGCTCGCGCGCGGCGCGCTGTTCGGCGCGGCCGCCCACGGCGTGGGCACCGCGAAGGCGCGCGAGATCGGCAGCGAGGAAGGCGTCGTGTCGAGCCTCACGATGATGATCGCGGGCGTCGCGATGGTGCTGATCGCGCCGCTGCTGTCGCTGCTGCCGATCTGACACCGCACCGGGCGGGCGACGCAGCCCCCTACCAACGCACCGCAGCGGCGTGGGCCAGTCGTCGTCCCGCCATTCCAGCCCTGCTGCGAGCCCGCACCCGCCGACAATCGGCTGAGATAGCCGCAATTCCCCCCTCTTTTCAGCCCATCGGGCTCGGCCCGGATGCCGAACAATGCATGCTACGAGACATCACGCACGCATTCACATGGCCTCCACGACTGCAAACCCGACTGCCGACAAGCCGGCTTCATCCGGCAAGTTCAAGCGCATCGCGCTCATCGCCGTCATCGCGCTGGGCGCCGCCGCCGCCGCCGCGGGCGGCATGTACGTGTTCCTGAGCAAGGCGGGCGTCGGCCACGCGAGCGCGCCCGCCGAACCGGCGCCGCTCGCCGCGCCGGTGTTCTTCCCGCTCGACCCGCTGACCGTGAACCTGCAGTCGGACGACGGCGTGCAGCATTACCTGCGAGTCGGCCTGTCGCTGAAGCTCACCGACCCGAAGGCGCAGGAGCAGCTGACCGCGCGCATGCCGGAGATCCGCAGCCGGATCCTGCTCGCGCTGTCGAACAAGCATCCCGAGGACCTCGCGACACCGGAGGGCAAGCGTTCGCTCGCGAAGGAACTGCGCGAGCTGATCGAGCAGCCGACGCAGCCGGGCAACCAGCGCGCGAAGGTCGACGACGTGCTGTTCACCGAATTCGTCGTCCAGTAACGCGGCCGCAAAAGGAGCGCGCATGGGCCACCAGGAGTTCATGTCCCAGGAGGAGGTCGATGCCCTCCTCAAGGGCGTCACGGGCGAAACCGACACGGTCGACGAGCAGCGCGACCTGTCGGGCGTCCGCCCCTACAACATCGCGACGCAGGAGCGGATCGTCCGCGGCCGGATGCCCGGCCTCGAGATCATCAACGACCGCTTCGCGCGCCTGCTGCGGATCGGGATCTTCAACTTCATGCGGCGCACGGCGGAAATCTCCGTGAGCCAGGTGAAGGTGCAGAAGTACAGCGAGTTCACCCGCAACCTGCCGATCCCGACGAACCTGAACCTGGTGCACGTGAAGCCGCTGCGCGGCACGTCGCTGTTCGTGTTCGACCCGAACCTCGTGTTCTTCGTCGTCGACAACCTGTTCGGCGGCGACGGGCGCTTTCACACGCGCGTCGAGGGCCGCGACTTCACGGCCACCGAGCAGCGGATCATCGGCAAGCTGCTGAACCTCGTGTTCGAGCACTACGCGACCGCGTGGAAGAGCGTGCGGCCGCTGCAGTTCGAATTCGTGCGCTCGGAGATGCACACGCAGTTCGCGAACGTCGCGACGCCGAACGAGATCGTGATCGTCACGCAGTTCTCGATCGAGTTCGGACCGACGGGCGGCACGCTGCACATCTGCATGCCGTACTCGATGATCGAACCGATCCGCGACGTGCTGAGCTCGCCGATCCAGGGCGAAGCGCTCGAAGTCGACCGCCGCTGGGTGCGCGTGCTGTCGCAGCAGGTGCAGTCGGCCGAGGTCGAGCTGAGCGCGAATCTCGCGGAGATCCCGTCGACATTCGAGAAGATCCTGAACCTGCGTGCGGGGGACGTGCTGCCGCTGGAGATCGAGGACACGATCACCGCGAAAGTCGACGGCGTGCCGGTGATGGAATGCGGCTACGGCATTTTCAATGGTCAATATGCGTTGCGCGTGCAGAAGATGATCAGCGCGAGCGACACGATGAAGGAAGGTGGATATGAGTGAGCTGAACCAGACGCCCGAACTCGACGCGCAGGCCCTCGCCGACGCTGCGCTCGCGGAATCGGCCGCGGCCGCGCAGGCAGCACCGGCCGCGGCGGAAGACGAACAGGGCCTGGACGACTGGGCCGCCGCGCTTGCCGAGCAGAACCTGCAGCCGGTGCAGGCGGGTGCGACCGGCGCCGGTGTGTTCCAGCCGCTGTCGAAGGCCGCGGCCAGCTCGACGCACAACGACATCGAGATGATTCTCGACATCCCGGTCAAGATGACCGTGGAGCTCGGCCGCACGAAGATCGCGATCCGCAACCTGCTGCAGCTCGCGCAGGGGTCGGTCGTCGAACTCGACGGCATGGCCGGCGAGCCGATGGACGTGCTCGTGAACGGCTGCCTGATCGCGCAGGGCGAGGTCGTGGTCGTCAACGACAAGTTCGGCATCCGCCTGACCGACATCATCACGCCGGCCGAACGCATCCGGAAGCTGAATCGATGAACGTCGTGACGTCCGGCCGCCGCGCGCGCGTCGCGACCTCGGTGGCGGCAGCCGTCGCCATTGCGGCGTCGCTCGCGTGCGTGCCGGCCGGCGCCGCCGACATGAACGCGGTGAACAACGCCGGTTCCATCGCGTCGAGCGTGATGGTCGGCTCGGCCGCGCCGTCGCTCGGCGTCGGCGCGGTGCTGCAGACGCTCGTCGGGCTCGCGGTCGTGATCGGCCTCGTGTTCGGCTGTGCGTGGCTCGCGCGCCGCTTCGGGTTCCAGCCCGCGCGGCGCGGCGGCCCGCTGAAGGTCGTGTCGAGCGTCGGGCTCGGCGCGAAGGAAAGCGCGACGATCGTCGAGATCGGCGACACCTGGCTCGTGCTCGGCGTCGCGCCGGGCAACGTGCGATTGCTGCATACGCTGCCGGCCGGCTCGGCGGTGGCGCCGGCCGACCTTCCCGCCGGCACGGCCTCCGCCGATCGCGGCCAGCCCGGCACCTTCGGCGCGCGGTTTCGCGATGCGCTCGCGGGCGAAGCCGCGAAGCGCTTCGGGCGCGGCAAGGACAACCGCTGACATGGCGTCGCGCCCTCTTTCCGTACCTGCATTCCGATGAAACACGAATTCCTGCGTCGCGCGGCGCGCTTCGCGCCCGCGCTGATCCTCGGCCTCGCCCCCGCGCTCGCCTGCGCGCAGGCGGCCGGCCTGCCCGCGTTCAACACGAGCCCGGGCCCGAACGGCGGCACCACCTATTCGCTGAGCGTGCAGACGATGCTGCTGCTCACGATGCTGTCGTTCCTGCCGGCGATGCTGCTGATGATGACGAGCTTCACGCGCATCATCATCGTGCTGTCGCTGCTGCGCCAGGCGCTCGGCACCGCGACGACGCCGCCGAACCAGGTGCTGGTCGGCCTCGCGATGTTCCTCACTTTCTTCGTGATGTCGCCGGTGCTCGACCGTGCCTACGCCGATGGCTACAAGCCGTTCTCCGACGGCTCGATGCCGATGGAGCAGGCCGTGCGGCGTGGCGTCGCGCCGTTCAAGACCTTCATGCTGAAGCAGACCCGCGAGACCGATCTCGCGCTGTTCGCGAAGATCTCGAAGGCCGCGCCGATGCAGGGCCCGGAAGACGTGCCGCTGTCGCTGCTGGTGCCCGCGTTCGTCACGAGCGAGCTGAAGACCGGCTTCCAGATCGGCTTCACGATCTTCATCCCGTTCCTGATCATCGACATGGTCGTCGCGAGCGTGCTGATGTCGATGGGGATGATGATGGTGTCGCCGTCCACCGTGTCGCTGCCGTTCAAGCTGATGCTGTTCGTGCTGGTCGACGGCTGGCAGCTGCTGATCGGCTCGCTCGCGCAGAGCTTCGGTTAAGCGGAGGACACGCGCGATGACGCCCGAACAGGTGATGACGCTGGCGCACCAGGCGATGATGGTCGGCCTGCTGCTCGCCGCCCCGCTGCTGCTGGTCGCGCTCGCGGTCGGCCTCGTCGTGAGCCTGTTCCAGGCCGCGACGCAGATCAACGAATCGACGCTGTCGTTCATCCCGAAGCTGCTCGCGGTGGCCGCGACGCTCGTGATCGCCGGCCCGTGGATGCTGACGACGATGCTCGACTACCTGCGGCAGACGCTGCTGCACGTCGCGACGCTCAGCGCCGGCTGACCGGCGCGCCCGGCTTCGTTCCGTCGCAATGTTCTCGGTTACCTACGCGCAGCTCAACGGCTGGCTGACCGCCTTCCTGTGGCCGTTCGTGCGGATGCTCGCGCTCGTCGCGACGGCGCCCGTGGTCGGCCATGCCGCGGTGCCGGTGCGCGTGAAGATCGGCATCGCCGCGTTCATGGCGCTGGTCGTCGCGCCCACGCTCGGCGCGATGCCGGACGTCACCGTGTTCTCGGCGCCGGGCATCTGGATCGTCGTCACGCAGTTCCTGATCGGCGTCGCGCTGGGCTTCACGATGCAGCTCGTGTTCGCGGCCGTCGAGGCGGCCGGCGACTTCATCGGGCTGTCGATGGGGCTCGGCTTCGCGACCTTCTTCGACCCGCATTCGAACGGCGCGACGCCGGTGATGGGCCGCTTCCTGAACGCGATCGCGATGCTCGCGTTCCTCGCGGTGGACGGCCACCTGCAGGTGTTCGCGGCGCTGGCCGCGTCGTTCCAGACGCTGCCTGTGTCGGGCGACCTGCTGCACGCGCCCGGCTGGCGCACGCTCGCCGCGTTCGGCGCGACCGTGTTCGAGATGGGGCTGCTGCTCGCGCTGCCGGTGGTCGCGGCCCTGCTGATCGCGAACCTCGCGCTCGGGATCCTGAACCGCGCGGCGCCGCAGATCGGCATCTTCCAGATCGGCTTTCCGGTCACGATGCTGGTCGGGCTGCTGCTCGTGCAATTGATGATCCCGAACCTCGTGCCGTTCGTGTCGCACCTGTTCGACATGGGGCTCGATACGATGGGGCGGGTGCTGATCGGGTGGCGCTAGTCCGCTGGCCCCATCGCTTGCTGGAAAACCCCTAACGGAATCGCCCGCCCACGAAAGGTTGCAGAAGGTTTCGCCTCCCTATACTCGTTAAGACGATGCAGCAAGCATCGCGCCATACGAATACAACGAAGGAGACGACCCCGATGCGACCCATCCTGCGCACCCTCGCCGTTGCGGCCAGCCTGAGCTGCGCGCTCGCCGCTCACCCCGCGCTCGCCGAAGACGGCGGCAAGATCACGATCATGGTCGGCGGGATCGCGAAGCTGATCTACCTGCCCGCGCGGCTCACGCAGGAGCTCGGCAACTTCAAGGCCGAAGGGCTCGACGTCGAGCTGCTGTCGCAGCCGGCCGGCGTCGACGCCGAGAACGAGTTGCTGGCGGGCGCCGTGCAAGGCGTCGTCGGCTTCTACGACCATACGGTCGACCTGCAGAGCAAGGGCAAGGACGTGAAGGCGATCGCCGTGCTCTGCCAGGTGCCGGGCGAGGTCGAAATGGTTTCGACCAAGGCCGCGCCGACCTTCAAGTCGATGGCCGATGCGAAGGGCAAGACGCTCGGCGTGACGGGCCTCGGCTCGTCGACCAGCTTTCTTACGCAATACCTGGCACTGCAGCGCGGCGTGCCGTCGACGCAGTACACGATGCTGCCGGTCGGCGCCGACGCGAGCTTCATCGCCGCGATCAAGCAGGGCCGGATCGACGCCGGGATGACGACCGAGCCGACCGTGTCCGCGCTCGAGAAGATGGGCGACGCGAAGGTGCTGGTCGACATGCGCACCCTCGAAGGCACGCGCGCCGCGCTCGGCGGCACCTACCCGGCCGCGAGCCTGTACGTGCAGTCGGCCTGGGCCGATTCGCACAAGGCGGAAGCCACCAAGCTCGCGCACGCGTTCGCGAAGACGATGCAGTTCATCCACACGCACAGCGCCGAGGAAATCGCCGCGAAGATGCCGGCCGACTACCAGAAGGACAAGGGCCTGTACGTGTCCGCGCTGAAGGCGTCGCTGCCGATGTACACCGCCGATGCGAAGATGCCGGCCGACGGCCCGGCGACCGTGCTGAAGGTGCTGTCGGCGTTCAACCCGTCGGTGAAGGGCAAGCACATCGATCTGGCGCGCACCTACACCAACGATTTCGTCAACGCGAAGTAATCGATCCCGGTACAGGCGCCCGCGGCGGCGATCCCGCCGCCGTGCGTTCCCCGTTCCGGCCCGGCTGACCGGCCCGGCGTCGCCACGATGCGGCGCCCTCTTCACCCGCAGGACGAATGCGATGAACCAGGCAGTTTCCCCGAGCACGCCGGCGATCGAGTTTCGCAATGTGTCGTGCCGCTTCATTTCGCCGGAAGGCAAGGCCACCGTCGCGCTGCGCGACTTCAGCATGAGCGTCGCGCGCGGCGAGTTCATCGCGATCGTCGGGCCGACCGGCTGCGGCAAGTCGACCACGCTGAACCTGATCACCGGGCTGCTCAAGCCGGTGTCGGGCGAGGTGCGCGTGATGGGTCGCCCGGTCGACGGGATCGACCCGCGCATCGGCTTCGTGTTCCAGGCGGATGCCGTGTTCCCGTGGCGCAACGTGATCGACAACGTCGCGGCAGGCCCGTTATTTCGCGGCCGCTCGAAGGACGTCGCGTACACGCAGGCCGAGGAATGGATCCGCAAGGTCGGCCTCGACAAGTTCACGAAGCACTACCCGCACCAGCTCTCCGGCGGGATGCGCAAGCGCGTCGCGCTCGCGCAGACCTTCATCAACCAGCCGGAAATCCTGCTGATGGACGAGCCGTTCTCCGCGCTCGACATGCAGACGCGCACGCTGATGCAGGACGAACTGCTGCAGCTGTGGTCCGCGAACAAGGGCTCGGTCGTGTTCGTCACGCACGATCTCGAGGAGGCGATCGCACTCGCCGACCGCGTGTTCGTGCTGACCGCGCGCCCCGCGACGCTCAAGCGCGTGTACGAGATCGACCTGCCGCGCCCGCGCGTCATGTCGGAAGTGCGCTACGACGCGCGCTTCGTCGAAATTTCCAAGGACATCTGGCACGACCTGCGCGAAGAAGTGCAGATCGGCTGACCGCACGGCAGCCATGGCAACAAACAGCAAGGACAGGAGCATGACCGACATGACGCTTCCAACTACCGCCCTTACCGCGACGACGCTCGAGGACGACGAGCGCGCCGCGCAACGCCGGCTGCGCCGCCGGCGCAACCTGATCGTCACGTTGCGGATCGCCGTGCTCGTCGTCGTGCTCGGCGGCTGGGAACTCGCCGCACGGCTGAAGTGGATCGACCCGTTCTTCTTCTCGATGCCGTCGCTGATCTTCGAGCAGATCCAGGACTGGTTCGTCAACGGCACGTCGCAAGGGCCGCTGCTCACGCAGGTATGGGTCACGCTCGAGGAAACCGGGATCGGCTTCGTGATCGGCTCGGTCGCGGGCGTGATCTGCGGGATCGTGCTCGGCCGCAACAAGCTGATGGCCGACGTGTTCGGCCTGTACATCCAGATCGCCAACTCGATTCCGCGCGTCGTGCTCGGTTCGATATTCGTGATCGCACTCGGCCTCGGGATGGCGTCGAAGATCGCGCTGGCCGTCGTGATGGTGTTCTTCGTCGTGTTCGGCAACGCGTTCCAGGGCGTGCGCGAAGCCGATCGCTACCTGATCGCGAACGCGCAGATCCTCGGCGCGTCGCGCCGGCAGATCACCACGGCGGTCGTGATTCCGTCCGCGCTGAGCTGGATTCTCGCGAGCCTGCACGTGAGCTTCGGCTTCGCGCTGGTCGGTGCGGTCGTCGGCGAATTCCTGGGTTCCAAGCAAGGTATCGGCCTGCTGATCTCCACCGCCCAGGGCGCATTCAACGCGAGCGGCGTGTTCGCGGCGATGATCGTGCTCGCCGTGGTCGCGCTGGCCGCCGACTACCTGCTGACCTGGGTCGAAAAGCGGCTGCTGAAGTGGCGTCCCGCCGCGTTCTGAGCCACGCACGCATCGGATGACACGCCCGAACCGCGCCGGTTGCCCCGGCGCGGTTCGGCATTGAGGAGAAGGAATGGCGCACAGCCTGCGCGGGCGGCTCCTGTGGTGGCTGCTGCTGCCGCTGGCGGCTTTCGTGCTGATCGCGGGCGCGATGTCGTACGACACCGCGCGGCGCACGGCCGCGCTCGTGCAGGACAGCGCGCTCGTCGCGTCCGCACGCACGATCGGCGAGGACGTCGAGTGGCGCAACGGGCTGCCGGTCGCCGACGTGCCGCCGGCCGCGCTGGAGATCTTCGAATCGCCGTCGCGCGACTCGGTGTTCTACAAGGTGATCGACGGCCACGGCCGGCTGCTCGCGGGCAACCCGGCGCTCGAGGCGCCCGCCCGGCACGGCGTCGCCCCGACGCTGTACGCCACGACGCTCGACGACCTGCCGTTGCGCGCGGCCGCCTACGACCGGCAGCTGTACGACGAGGGGCAGGTCGAGACGGTCACGGTGGTCGTCGCGAAGACGACGCGCTCGTACGACGCGATGGTCGCGACGATCTGGCGGCCGCAGCTCGTGCGCCTGTCGCTGATGCTGGTGCTCGCGATCGTGCTCGTCTATCTCGGGCTCACGCTCGAGCTGCGCCCGCTGATGAAGCTGAAGGACGACGTCGCGGACCGCGGGCCGATGGAGCTCGAGCCGATTCGCCCGGAGCGGCTGCAGCATGAGCTGCGGCCGATCGTCGACGCGATCAACCAGTGCATCGCGCGGCTCAATACGCACACGGCCACGCAGCGCCGCTTCATCGCCGACGCGGCGCACCAGCTGCGCACGCCGATCGCGGTGCTCGACACGCAGATCCAGTACGCGCAGCAGCGCGGCAACGGCGATCCGGACCTCGCGTCGGTGCTCGACAGCATGCAGCGCAGCAGCCGCAAGATGGCCGACGTGACCGACAAGCTGCTGCTGCTCGCGCATGCGGAAGCGACCCCGCCGACGCTGCTCACGCATCGCGTCGATCTCGCCGCGGTGGTGTCGAGCGTGCTGGAGGAAACGATCGTGCTCGCGCAGCGGCGCGACATCGACCTCGGCGCCGATCTCGGCGAACGGCTCGACGTCGCGGGCAGCGACAGCCTGCTGACCGCGCTGGTGATGAACCTCGTCGACAATGCGGTGCGCTATACGCAGCCGGGCGGCTGCGTGACGGTCGTCGCGCGGCGCGACGGCGACGCGGTCGTGCTCGACGTGGTCGACAACGGCCCCGGCATTCCGGCCGAAGCGCGACCGCACGTGTTCAAGCGGTTCTACCGCGTGGCGGCCGACACCGAAGGCTCGGGCCTCGGCCTCGCGATCGTCCGCGAGATCGCGCAGGCGCACGGCGGCAGCGCGACGCTCGCGCCGGGGCCCGGTAATCGCGGTATCGTCGTGACTGTGCGGCTGCCCGCCTTTGATTGAAGAGATGCGGTCATGAAACTCCTGCTGGTCGAAGACAACGCCGAACTCGCGCACTGGATCGTGAACCTGCTGCGCGGCGAGGATTTCGCGGTCGACTGCGTCGGCGACGGCGAGCGCGCGGACACGGTGCTGAAGACCGAGCGTTACGACGCGGTGCTGCTCGACATGCGGCTGCCCGGCATCAGCGGCAAGGAAGTGCTCGCGCGGCTGCGGCGCCGCAACGACAACGTGCCGGTGCTGATGCTGACCGCGCACGGTTCGGTCGACGACAAGGTCGACTGCTTCGGCGCGGGCGCCGACGATTACGTGGTGAAGCCGTTCGAATCGCGCGAACTGGTTGCACGGATCCGCGCGCTGATCCGCCGGCAGGCGGGCGTCGCCACGACGCAGCTCGTGTGCGGCGATCTCGTCTATGCGTTCGGCACGCGCGAATTCCGCTGCGGCGACGCGGTGCTCGCGCTGCGCCGCCGCGAACACGTGATTCTGGAGACGCTGATGCTGCAGCAGAACAAGACGGTGTCGAAGGCGCGGCTGATGGACAGCGTGTTCGCGCTCGACGACGAACCGAGCGCCGATGCGATCGACATCTACATCCACCGGCTGCGCAAGCATCTCGCGCTCAGCACGACCGAGATCATCACGCTGCGCGGGCTCGGCTATATCCTGCGCGCGAAAAGCGCGCAGGACTGACGGGGGCTATTGCCCTGCCGCTGAACATCGATTCGTAGCACGAAACGTATCGTTGGCCCGCCGGCTGTCGGTCGGGCTCGCGCTCCCCCGCCTGCCCGAGCCGCGATTATTGCGCGTTCGGTGTTTTCACCGATCCGATTCTTTCCTCCGGGAAAGCGGCGTGAAGGATTGCACCCTCTACGATGCTATGCGTCGGCCTCTCGCTGTGGTCGGCGACATCCGGCATACATTACGTACTGCCGACGAACAGATTTCAATGCGGCAGCTCGGAGGAGACGATCTTGAAACGAAAAACCCTTGCCCTTTCCATCGCGGCGGCTGGCCTGTGCGCCGGCACCCAGGCGCATGCGCAATCGAGCGTGCAGCTCTACGGCCTGATGGACCTGAGCTTTCCGACCTACCGGACCCACGCCGACGCGAACGGCAAACACGTGATCGGGATGGGCAACGAAGGCGAGCCGTGGTTCAGCGGCAGCCGCTGGGGCCTGCGAGGCGCTGAAGACATCGGCGGCGGCACGAAGATCATCTTCCGCCTCGAAAGCGAATTCGTGGTCGCGAACGGCCAGATGGAAGACGAAGGCCAGATCTTCGACCGCGACGCATGGGTCGGCGTCGAGGACGAACGTTTCGGCAAGCTGACGGCCGGCTTCCAGAACACGATCGCGCGCGACGCAGCGGCGATCTACGGCGACGCATACGGCTCGGCGAAGCTGACCACCGAGGAAGGCGGCTGGACCAATTCGAACAACTTCAAGCAGATGATCTTCTACGCGGCCGGCCCGACCGGCACGCGCTACAACAACGGCCTCGCGTGGAAGAAGCTGTTCAGCAACGGCATCTTCGCGAGCGCCGGCTACCAGTTCAGCAACTCGACCGCGTTCGCGACGGGTTCCGCGTACCAGGTCGCGCTCGGCTACAACGGCGGGCCGTTCGCCGTGTCGGGCTTCTACAACCACGTGAACCACGGCGGCTTCCGGAACCAGACGTTCTCGGTCGGCGGCAACTATACGTTCAGCATCGTGCGCCTGAATGCCGGCTACTTCCGCTACAACGGCGACCAGGGCTCGCTCGGCCAGCGTCACGACGATTCGTGGACGGTGTCGATGAAGATCGCGCCGAAGGGCGCGCTCGACTACGAGCTCGGCTACCAGCAGATGCGGGTCAAGAACGCCGCGTACAACGCGGACGGCTTCGTCCCGAATGCGAACCTCGGAGCCTTCAGCCTGACCAACGGTGTCGGCAACGGCTTCAAGGAGACGATCTACGGGTCGGTGTTCTACCACCTGAGCAAGCGTACCGAACTGTACCTGGCCGGTGACTACATGCGCCTGCACGGCGGCTACACGGTGTCGTCGACGTTCGGCGCGAAAAACCAGCTCGAACTCACGTCGGGCATCCGCACGCGCTTCTGACCTCGGGAACGGCCATCCGGGCGGGGCCGTCGGGCCCCGCCTTGCCCTCCCTCCGGATTCTCCATGCGGGCACGACGGCGCACTGCGCCGACCGTGCCCTTTTTTCGTCGTTTTCGGTCCTCGTTTTTGGCCCTCGTTTTCAGCCCGCGCGGCAGGCCCCGCCAGACGCCCTCCGGCCACCGCCGCGACAACCGGTCCGAAGCCGCTTGCGGCCCGTGGGGCGGGCGATCGCGGCCGATGCGCGCACGATCGCCTCGCATCGGTGCTTGACCTGCGCCGACCGACTCGCTAGCGTTTCGGGTTTGCCCGGGCGGCCATTGCCGCCGGTGCCGTGAGTGCGCCCGACGTCCTGGCGCACGCGGCCGGGCTCCGATGGAAAAAACGATGCAGAAACTCGATGCGGAGAGCCCGCAGGCGATGTCGACGGATTTCATCGCCGACAACGTCGCGCGCCTGAAGGCGCTGTTCCCCGAACTCGTGACCGAAGGCCCGGACGGCGCGTCGGTCGACGTCGACGTGATGAAGGCGCTGGTCGGCGAGCGCACCGTCGGCGCTGCCGACGAGCGCTATGGCTTCCACTGGCACGGCAAGCGCAGCGCGCGCCAGGCCGCGCTCACGCCGTCGACGGGCACGTTGCGCCCCTGCCCCGACGACAGCGTCGCGTGGGACGACACGCGCCATCTCGTGATCGAGGGCGACAACCTCGACGTGATGAAGCTGCTGCACAAGAGCTACGCGGGCAAGGTGAAGCTCGTCTACATCGACCCGCCGTACAACACCGGCAGCGATTTCGTCTATCCGGACGACTTCAGCGACAGCATCCGCCACTACCTGGCGATGACGGGCCAGACCGACGGCGGCGTGAAGCGCAGCACCAATACCGAGGCGAACGGCCGGTTCCACACCGACTGGCTGAACATGATGTATCCGCGCCTGAAGCTCGCGCACGCGCTGCTGTCCGACGAAGGGCTGATCGCCGTGCACATCGACGAGCACGAGGTGCATGCGCTCGTGCTGATGCTGCGCGAGATCTTCGGCGAGGAGAACGAGCTCGGCGTGGCCGTGTGGGACAAGCGCAATCCGAAGGGCGACGCGCGCGGCGTCGCGTACCAGCACGAATCGCTGGTGCTGTTCGCGCGCAACGCCGAGACGCTGCTCGAACAGGCGCCGCTGAAGCGCCCGAAGCGCAACGCGCAGCGCATGCTCGACGCCGCGCACGACGCGGTATACCGCAGCGGCAACGCGAAGGACGCGCAGAAGGCGTACCGCGCGTGGATGAAGGCGCAGACCAACCTGTCCGGCGGCGAGGTGATGTACGACCGGCTGTCGGCCGACGGGCGCGTGTACCGCCTCGTGTCGATGGCATGGCCGAACAAGAAGAAGGCGCCGGAAGAGTATTTCACGCCGCTGATCCACCCGGTCACCGGCAAGCCGTGCGCGATGCCGGCCCGCGGCTGGCGCAATCCGCCGGCGACGATGCAAGCGCTGATCGAGCGCGGCCAGATCGAATTCGGCCCGGATGAAACCACGCAGCCGCAGCGGATCTACTACCTCGACGAGAACATGTACGAGAACGTGCCGTCGGTGCTGCCGTTCGCCGGCTCCGACGACGCGTTGCTGAAGACGCTCGGCATCCCGTTCGACCAGCCGAAGCCGGTCGATTTCGCGGCGGCCGTGATCGGCTGGTGCACGCGCGGCGACGACATCGTGCTCGACTGCTTCGCGGGCTCCGGCTCGACCGGCCACGCGGTGATGCAGGTGAACGCGACCGACGGCGGCGCGCGCCGCTACATCCTCGTGCAGCTGCCCGAGACGCTCGACCGGCGCGACAAGACGCAGCTCGCGGCCGCCGATTTCTGCGCGAAGCTGAAGAAGCCGACGACGCTCGCCGAGATCACGAAGGAACGCCTGCGCCGCGCCGCGCAGCAGGTCGCGCGCGATTATCCGGAAAGCTATGGCGACCTCGGTTTCCGCGTGTACCGGCTCGACACGACCAACGTGATCGAGTGGGATCCGCGCCGCGACGACTTCGACCACGCGCTGTTCGCGTCCGTCGAGCACGTGAAGACCGGCCGCAGCGAGGACGACCTGCTCGCCGAGCTGACGCTGAAGCTCGGTCTCGACCTGTGCACGCCGGTCGAGCATCACCAGGTCGCCGGCAAGACCGTGCATCTGATCGGCCGCTCGATCGTCGCGTGCTTCGATGCGCGCATTTCGCGCGACGACGCGGGCCCGCTCTCCGACGGCATCGTCGAGCTGCTCGACGCGACCGGTGCGACGCGCGACGTCACGTGCCTGTTCCGCGACAGCGGCTTCGTCGACGACGTCGCGAAGCTCAATCTCGCCGCGCTGCTCGAGCAGCACGGCGTGAAGCGCGTGCGGAGCCTGTGATGCGGCTGCATTTCGAAGCGGATCTCGACTACCAGCGCGAGGCGATCGACGCCGTCTGCGACCTGTTTCGCGGCCAGGAATCGTATCGCGGCGACTTCAGCGTGCTCGCGAACGCCGCGCCCGGCACGACGGCCGCCGCGCAAGGTTCGCTCGGCTTCGCGGTGTCGGAGCAAGGCGTCGGCAACCGGCTGTCGCTGACCGACGACGCGCTCGCGCGCAATCTCGCCGACGTGCAGCTGCGCGGCGGGCTGCCGCCGTCCGGCCTGCCCGGCTCGCGCGACTTCACCGTCGAGATGGAGACCGGCACCGGCAAGACCTACGTGTACCTGCGCACGATCTTCGAGCTGAACCGCCGCTACGGCTTCACGAAGTTCGTGATCGTCGTGCCGTCGATCGCGATCAAGGAAGGCGTGCACAAGACGCTGTCGATCACCGAGGACCATTTCCGCGCGCTGTATGCGGGCGTGCCGTACGACTACTTCCTGTACGACTCCGCGAAACTCGGCCAGGTGCGCCACTTCGCGGCGAGCGCGGCGATCCAGATCATGGTGATGACGGTTGCCGCGATCAACAAGAAGGAGATCAACAACCTCTACAAGGACAGCGAGAAGACGGGCGGCGAGAAGCCGATCGACCTGATCCGCGCGACGCGGCCGATCGTGATCGTCGACGAGCCGCAGAGCGTCGACGGCGGGCTCGAGGGGCGCGGGCGCGAAGCGCTCGCCGCGATGGCGCCGCTCTGCACGCTGCGCTATTCGGCGACGCACGTCGACCGTCATCACATGGTGTACCGGCTCGACGCGGTCGATGCGTACGAGCGCAAGCTCGTCAAGCAGATCGAGATCGCGTCGGCGATAGTCGAGGATGCGCACAACAAGCCGTACGTGCGGCTCGTCGGCGTGTCGAACCGGCGCGGCGCGATCAGCGCGCGCATCGAGCTGGACGTCGCGACCGCGGCCGGCGTGAAGCGCCAGATCGTGTCGGCGACCGACGGCGACGATCTCGAACGCCTGACGAAGCGCGCGCTGTATGCGGGGCTGCGCGTCGGCGAAGTCCATGCGGTGAAGGGCGCCGAGTACGTCGAGCTGCGCCATCCGGAAGGCGAGGCGTTCCTGTCGCTCGGCGAGGCGTTCGGCGACATCGACACGCTCGCCGTGCAGCGCGAGATGATCCGCCGCACGATCCGCGAGCATCTCGACAAGGAATTGCGCCTGGCCGAGCGCGGCGTGAAGGTGCTGTCGCTGTTCTTCGTCGATTCGGTCGAACGCTATCGCCGCTACGACGAGAACGGGATGCCCGTGAAGGGCGACTACGCGCTGATCTTCGAAGAGGAATATGCGCGCGCGGCCCGCGTGCCGGCTTACCGTGCGTTGTTCGACGGCGTCGACGTCGCGCTCGAGGTCGAGCGCGCGCACAACGGCTACTTCTCGATCGACCGCAAGGGTGGCTGGACCGACACGAGCGAGAGCAGCGCCGCCGCACGCGAGAACGCGGAGCGCGCGTACGGCCTCATCATGCGCGAGAAGGAAGCGCTGCTGTCGTTCGACACGCCGCTGAAGTTCATCTTCTCGCACTCGGCGCTGAAGGAAGGCTGGGACAACCCGAACGTGTTCCAGATCTGCACGCTGCGCGACATCCAGACCGAGCGCGAGCGTCGCCAGACGCTCGGCCGCGGGCTGCGCCTCGCCGTCGACCAGGACGGCGAGCGCGTGCGCGACCCGGGCGTCAACACGCTGACCGTGATCGCGACCGAGCGCTACGAGTCGTTTGCCGAGAACCTGCAAAAGGAAATCGAGGCCGATACGGGCATCCGCTTCGGGATCGTCGAGGAACACCAGTTCGCGGCGCTGCCGGTGCAGGAAGGCGACGGGCCCGCGCATGCGCTCGGCATCGAGCTGTCGCGCGTGCTGTGGGCGCATCTGCACGAACAGGGCTACGTCGACGCGCAGGGCAAAGTGCTCGACCGGCTGAAGGACGCGCTGCGCCAGAGCGCACTCGTGCTGCCCGAAGCGTTCGAGACGCTGCGCGCGCCGATCGTCGCGATGCTGCGCAAGCTGTCGGGCCGCTTCGCCGTGCGCAATGCGGACGAGCGGCGCGCGATCGCGTTGCGGCGCGACGCGTCGGGCAAGGCTGTCGTGTTCGGCGACGACTTCCGCGCGCTGTGGGACCGTATCCGCCACCGCTCCGTGTACAGCGTCGAGTTCGACAACGCGAAGCTCGTGCGCGACTGCACGGCCGCGCTGCGCGACGCGCCGGACATCGCGCGTGCCCGGCTGCAGTGGCGCAAGGCCGAGATCGACATCGGCAAGGCCGGCATCGAGGCGGTCGAGGTGGCCGGCGCGGGCACGGTGCTGATCGACGAAGGCGAGCTGCCGCTGCCCGACCTGCTCACCGAGCTGCAGGACCGCACGCAGCTCACGCGCCGCTCGCTCGCGACGATCCTCGCCGACAGCGGCCGGCTCGACGATTTCCGCGTGAATCCGCAGCAGTTCATCGCGCTGGCCGCCGATGCGATCAACCGCTGCAAGCGGCTCGCGCTGGTCGCGGGCATCGCGTACCGCAGGCTCGGCGAACGCAACGTGCATGCGCTCGAATCGTTCGAGAGCGAGGCGCTGACCGGCTATCTGCGCAACCTGCGTCCCGATGCGCGCAAGTCGATCCACGAGGCCGTCGTGTGCGAGACCGACGCGGAGCGTGCGTTCGCCGATGCGCTGGAAGCGCACGACGGCGTGAAGCTGTACGCGAAGCTGCCCGCGTGGTTCCGCGTGCCGACGCCGCTCGGCAGCTATCACCCCGACTGGGCGGTGCTCGCGGAGCAGGATGGCGGCGAGCGGCTGTATTTCGTCGTCGATACGCCGAATGCCGATGGCGACGTGACGACCGAGCACGAGCGCGCGAAGCTCGCGTGCGGTGAAGCGCATTTCCGTGCGCTGGTGGACGGGGAAGATGCCGCGCGATTCGTGCGCGTCAGGCAGGCGGAGGCGTTGTTCGAGCCTGCTGCGACCGTCGCGCCACTGGCAGGCGCGGGACGCTGAAACGAAGGGCGGCGACGAGCCGCCCTTTTTTCATGGGCCGGGCGGCGTCGACGCTGGGATGCTCGTCTCTTGCGGGAGCTGATCCGCCTGTCATTCGCATGAAAGCGATGATCTGTATCCTCGCGCGTTCGTGCGCGTGGTTACGGCTGGTTGCAATTCGGGGTCGATGCCTGGCGCGGCAGGCATGAACAAGGGCGCCGAGGCGCCCTTACGTGCCATGCAGCGCTGCGCTTACAGCGTGTGGCCGAATGCCTTGCGATGCGCGTGATGCGTGGACGTCGATGCATGCGCGGCATGGCCATGCGTTTGGCCATGAGCGTGGCCCGGCTGCGTACCCGCACGATCGGCGATCGTGTCGGAGCGATCGGCGGCTCGCGCGAGGCCCTTGTCGCGGTCGCCCGAGCGGAAGCCGTTCGAGTTGCTGAGCGCTTGGCCGCTCATGTGGCCACCGGACATGCCGCCCGCGTTGCCGCCGGAGCCGCCTGCGCCGTGACCACCGCCGTTGCCGCCGCCGCCACCATTGCCGCCGGCCGCCGCATTCGCGGAAACGGCACCGAGTGCGAGCAGCGCGGCTGCCAGTACGGACAGATATCGTTGGGTTTTCATTGTTGGCTCCCTGGAGCGCGTTCGAGTGATTGCATTCTACGAACGTGCGGTTTCCGTGCTGCTCGACGTTGTAAATGATCGTAACGGTGGCTGTGCGCAGCGCACATTCGTCAGATCAATTGGCCGGCGATCGGCCGCACGGGCGAATCACGCAGCCGGCCGTCAGGAAATAGGCGTCATGCGATCACGCTCCTCATGTCGTCGTGATCGGGGTTCTCGTGAACCGGTTGGCGGGTTCAGTTCCAGCCGCCGCGCCAGCCGTCGCGGTCATGCCAGCGGCGCTCACGCCACTCGTGCTCGCGCCATTCACGGCGGCGCCACTCGTGTTCGCGCCATTCGCGCGCACGCCAGTCGTCGTCACGGTAACCCACCGGCGCGTACACGACCGGCGGCGGCGGCGCCACATAGACCGGCGCCGGCGCCGCATAGGCGCCCGGCACGCCGATGCCGACCGACAGGTCGACGTGGGCCGATGCGACGCCCGAAGCTGCCAGCGCCGCTACACCGAGAACTGCACCGAGAATAAGTTTCTTGCTCATCTCGCGACTCCCTGCACGTGTCGTGCTTCATGTGAATACGGTTCGGAGTCTAGGCACCCTGCGCCGACACAGGTGAAACTGGTCTGCGAGAGCGGTAACGGACGTTTACGGGTGGCCGCGAAGCCTTGCGGGACAAGGATGACGAGTGATTCGACACGCCGTTGCAAAGGCGCGTCGACTCGATAAAGGCGGGAAGTTTTGCCGACTCGCGTCGCGGCGACACGGGCAGCACACGCACCGCACGCACGTCGTGCGAGCGGTTCGCAACGACCCAACAACCTCAAGCGCGAATATCGTCGACGCTGCGCAGCCAGTGCACGCTGAACAGGTTGCCCGCATCGGTCCACACGGTGTCGGGCTCGAAGCCCGCACGCCGTGCGATCGCGTGAAAGCCGTCGATCGTGAACTTGTGCGAGTTCTCCGTGTGGATGCGCTCGCCGGCGTCGAAGCGGAACGCATGGCCGCGCACGTGCACCGTCTGCGCGATATCGCTGACGAGATGCATCTCGATGCGCTGCCGCTCGCGATCGTAGAACGCGCAGTGCGAGAACGCATCGAGATCGAAGTCCGCGCCGAGTTCCGCATTCGCGCGGGCGAGCAGGTTCAGGTTGAACTGCGCTGTCACGCCCTGCGCGTCGTTGTACGCGTCGTGCAGCGTGCGCTCGTCCTTCACGAGATCCGCGCCGACCAACAGGCCGCCGCCGCGCAACAACCGCGCGGCGTCGCGCAGGAACGCGTCGGCTTCCTCCGGCGAGAAGTTGCCGATCGTCGAGCCGGGGAAGAAGCCGATGCGCCGGCGCGGCGTTTCGGTCAGCTCCGCGAGTTGTTCGGCCTTCGTGTAGTCGGCCGCGATCGGCGCGACGTCGAGCCACGGATACGCGGCACGCAGCCGCGCCGCGGCGCCGTGCAGATAGTCGGCCGAGATGTCGATCGGTACGTAGCGCGCCGGCGCGTTCGCGTAGTTGTCCGCGCATGCGTCGAGCAGCACGCGGATCTTCTCGAGCGAACCCGCGCCGAATTCGACGATGTCCGCATGCGGGCCGACGCGCTGGACGATCTCCACCGCGCGATCGCGCAGGATGCCGAGCTCGGTACGCGTCGGATAGTACTCGGGCAGTTCGCAGATGCGGTCGAACAGCGCGGAGCCGGCCGCATCGTAGAAGTATTTCGGCGAAATGCTGCGCGGCGTGCGCGACAGTCCGTCGATCAGGTCGCGCTCGAACGCGCTCGGCCGCGAATCGCGGGCGGGTTGCAGGCCACCGCTCGTGGCCGTCAGATCAGACGTCTCGCGCAAGTCGCACTCCCGTGAATTGCCAGCGCGCGGCCGGCGGAAAGAAATTGCGGTACGTCGGCCGTTCGTGCCCCGGCGGCGTCGCGATGCTGCTGCCACGCAGGACCTGCTGGCCGACCATGAACTTGCCGTTGTATTCGGCCGCCACCCCGGCGAGCGGCCGAAAGCCCGGATACGGCTCGTAGGACGAACGCGTCCACTGCCACACGTGCCCGAGCATCTGCTGCATGCCGTCCGTGCCGAACGCGGCTTCCCATTCGAACTCCGTCGGCAGGCGTGCGCCGGCCCATTCCGCGTAGGCGGCCGCTTCGTAAAAGCTCACATGACACACGGGCGCATCGGGTGCGAGCGGCTCCACGCCGTGCAGGCCGAACGCACGCCATGCATGAACGGTTTTGGCATCGCCGTCGTCGTCGCGAATCCAGTACGGCGGCGCCGACCACCCTTCCCGTTGCACCGTTGCCCAGCCGTCGGACAGCCAGTATTCGGGGCGCTCATAGCCGCCGTCGGCAATGAAGGCCGCGAATTCCGCATTCGTCACGAGACGGTTCGCGATCTCGCACGGTCGCACGAGCGCCGTATGGCGCGGCCGTTCGTTGTCGAACGAGAACGCGTCGCCGTCGTGGCCGATCTCGACGAGCCCGCCTGGCTGATGCAGCCAGCGCAGCGGGCCTGCGTCGCCCGCGGCCAACGCGTGCGTGGGGGCGCCGTCGCGCGGCCGGAAGGCAGGCTTGAGCGGGTTGCACGAGAACGCATGCAGCATGTCCGTGACGATCAGTTCCTGATGCTGCTGCTCGTGATGCAGGCCCAGCTCGATCTCGGGCGCAATCGCGGCGAGCAACGCCGGATCGGCATCATCGAGCGCGCGCAGCATCGCTTCGTCGACGTACTGCCGATACGCATGCACGTCATCGAGCGACGGACGCGTGAGCAGCCCGCGCTGCGGCCGCGGGTGGCGCGGGCCGAGCGCTTCGTAATAGGAATTGAAGAGGAACTGGAAGGCCGCGTCGAACGGCGCGTAGCCGGGCACGCGGCGCATCAGCACGACGGTTTCGAAGAACCAGGTCGTATGCGCGAGATGCCATTTCACCGGACTCGCGTCGGGCATCGACTGCACGGCCTGATCTTCGGCGGATAGCGTCGCGGTCAACGCGATGCTATGGGCGCGCACGTCCTGATAACGGCGCTGAAGCTGGGATGCAAGGAGGCTCATCGGTTTACCGTTCACGTCGCGATTCGCTGCGTTGCGTTGCCGGAAAAAGGAAAGCCTTGCGCTCGAATGCGCGCGGCTGACGTGCGACCGTCGTTGCTGCGTCGTCGGGCAGCCGGCGCGCGCGCCGGGCCGCTGATGCGGCATCACTTCTTCTGCCCGTGCAGAACAGTATGGGCCAGAAATGTGAACGTCGCGAATCGGATTTCGGGCGAAACAAAGGCGAAAGAAAAATGAAAGAATTAACCCCGTCCGGCTCGGCGGCATGACGAACCGTCGCCGCCAGTGATGGCGGGGCTCGGCCACTCTAACGCAATGTGCATGCCTGCGTGTGCGCGCTACCGACGCCTCGTGACAGCCATGCGGCGCGGATGAAAGGTCCATGCCGCGGCTTCGCCGGAGCAACGGCGTCATGCGGGCGATGTCGGATCCCGATTCGCGCGCGGGTGTCGCGGGCATCGGCGCCACGTTCGACTCCTCATGCTTCCCCGCCTTTGAAAAATTTTTTGCGTCGATGTCACACGCGCGGGGTGCTCGCTCGTCATGTCACCGGAATCCACACGAAAGGAGAAGGAACCATGACTGCGAAACTCAATCCGTTTGCCGCCGCCCCCGCGCTGATGAAGAGCTGGATGACCGTATCGGTCGATGCTGCCGGGAGCCTCGAGCCGACGCTGATCGAGCTGGTCAAGATCCGCGCATCGCAGATCAACGCGTGTGCGAACTGCCTTAACATGCACACCGTCGAGGCGCGCGAGCAAGGCGAGACCGAGCAGCGCATCAACCTGCTGGCCGCCTGGCGCGAAGCGCCCTGCTACACCGATCGCGAACGCGCGGCGCTCCGCTGGACCGACGCGCTCACGCGGCTGTCGGAAGGCCACGGCGCGCATGAGGCCGCGTATGCGGCGCTGAACGACCACTTCAGCCAGGAGGAACAGGTGAAACTCACGCTGATGATCAACGTGATCAACGGCTGGAACCGGCTTGCCGTCGGCTTCGGGCTGTGGGTCGATCCGGCCGAAGCGAAGGCCGCGGCCGCGAAGATGGTGGCCTGATGACGAGCGTCGATTCGGCCACGGGCAATGCCGAAGACCGGGCCGACGCAGCGGCGAGCTTCGACCCGCTGCGTCGCACGCTGATTCGCGTCGCGTACCGGATGCTCGGTTCCGTCGCGGACGCCGAGGACATCGTGCAGGAGGCGTTCATCCGCTGGATGGACGTCGATCGCACCGAGGTGCGCGTGCCCGAGGCGTTCCTGCGCCGCATGGTGATGCGCATGTGCCTCGATCAGTTGAAGTCCGCGCGGCACCAGCGCGAGACCTATATCGGCCCATGGCTACCCGAGCCGGTCGTCGAGGAAGATGTACAGGAGGACGTCACGCTGCCGCTGATGCTCGCGCTCGAACGGCTGTCGCCGCTGGAGCGCGCGGCGTTTCTGCTGCACGACGTGTTCGGCCTCGAGTTCGACGAGATCGCGACCACGATTCAGCGCGACCCGGCCGCATGCCGGCAGCTCGCCACGCGCGCACGCACGCATGTGCGCGAGGCGCGGCCGCGGTTTCATGTCGAGAAGCAGCGCGGGATCGAGCTGGCCGAGGCGTTCTTCGCGGCGTCCCGCAGCGGCGACATGCGTGCGCTCGGCGCGATGCTCGCCGAGGACGTGAGCCTGCATTCGGACGGCGGCGGCAAGCGCGCGGCCGCGGGCAAGCCGGTGTTTGGCTTCGAACGCGTGATGAAGGTGCACGAATACCTGGCCGAGCTGTTCACCACGCATGCGTCGAAACTCGTGCGCGCGGGGTTCATCAACGGGCTGCCTGGGTTCGTCACGCTGGAGGCCGACGGCGAGCTGCAGACGACCGCGCTCGACATCGACGACGGGAAGATCGTCGCGATCTATGTCGTGCGCAATCCTGACAAATTGAAGCATCTGCATTGACGGTAGCCGGTGGGCGCGATGCGCCCGCTTGCCCTGCTCTGCGCGCTGCTTTGTCGATTGCCTGCTACGTGCAGCGACTGGATCCGCAAGATGCATCGTGCACATGCATGCGCAGTTTCGGCCGCAAAAAGAAAAACGCCACGCGAAGTTTCCGCGTGGCGTTTGTATGTTTGGCGAGCCGGATTGCCTGTAGGCAATTCGCGCTGCCGGACCCCTTCATTTTGTTCGTTGGTAGGCTCGATTGGATTCGAACCAACGACCCCCACCATGTCAAGGTGGTGCTCTAACCAACTGAGCTACGAGCCTAAGAAGCCGCGAATTATAGAGAGGGTTTTGGAGGAGCACAAGCCCCTTCGTGAAAATTTTTTGAATCGGGGATGCGCGCGCTGACGATCGGCCGTTGCCCGGAGCTGCGAGCACGTCGGCTTCGCGTCTTCATGTCACAGCAAAACACGTCGATGCGCTGTGAGGTTATCCACATTCCCCTCTGGATAACCATCCGGCAAGCCTCTGGATTCACAGTGGAACGATTGAGGATATGTCGGCGCGGCTGTGAATCGGCGAAAAGTTGTTCTGTGCTGCACAGAGCTTTGAGTGTGCATTGCCTGTGGTTATGCATTCCGCTTCGCGCTGAAAATTCAGGACGTTACGGTGGTTATCCACTGTGAGGCCGCGTGCTTGTTAACTATCACTACGTATGTATACGAACTCTGTTAACACCATTGGATAAGCACAGTCCGGCGACTGTGATCCGGGCAGGCCATGCACTGCGTGCAGCGAGCAGACAACCAAATCGGCGGGCTGTGAGGCCCGGGGTCAATGTGCGAACGGTCATGTCTGTAGAATCGCCGGCATTCACGATGCGACGAGTTGTCGACATGACATTGGCGATCCGGGTTGACTGGCAAAGCGGTGTGGTTCACGCCGACTGCATGCGTATAGAGGTCGGCGACGACGGGCGATTGAGCGAGGGCGTCCGGCGCCTGTGTTTGCCGGCGCAGGAGTTGGAGAACGGTGCGGTGCGTTATCGCATATCGCGGAAGATCACTTTCGGCGGACATGCGGGCGAATGCTTGATCGATATGATCGGAGGGCGTCTGACGAGCGTGTTGATCCTGTTCGACGCGATTCGCTTCCTCGACGCGAGCATCACAGAGTCGAAGATCGTTCGGTCGATCGCGAAGGCGTCGGGACTGGCTGTGGTGAGCGCGCATCCCACAGAGGCGCGACTCGAGCCGTGCTCATGGGGCGTGGCGGAGTTTCGCTACGATCCCAGGCAAGGGGATTTGAGTTTGGAGATGCGGTTTCGTGGCGAGTGAATCGCGTCGGCTGGTCAAGATGTTGTAGTTGGTGGCCGATATGGTTCCACCGATGGAGGCAGCGCCGGATGAGTCGGCGTGGTCGAGGATTGCTCGCACGACAGTTTGTGTTTTCGGGAAACAGGTGAAGAGATGCCGCTGATAAATTGCCGGTCTCACGGATATGTCGGCGGTGAGCTTGTGACACGAGCGGTGTCCGATCTCGTCAGGGATCGCAGCCGCTGGAGCGACAGCCGTCGGATTGTGCCGTTGACCCTTTTGCGCGATGAAATCGAGTATCCCGGCTACATGCTCGAATCCGAAGAGACGAAAGTGCTTGCGCTGGGCGGTAAGTACGAGGGAGAGGGCGTCTACCGCTTCAACGCCGACGAGTCGATGGAAGCAGCCATCGGATTGCTGACCGCAACGTGCGTTGAGTGCCTTAGGGAATTAATGGCCGTGCAGAAAGAAGGGTAGTTGAACAGGATGTCTCGGTGGGAGGGATGGCGAAACCGACGGGTGCCCCGTCGAGCTCGATACCGCGACGCTGCTCGGTCTGGCCAACGAAGCGCTCACGCGTGTGAACAACCCGAACGCAACTAAATCGAAACCCTGTGCATCGACTCGGTGAGGGCGGTGTGGATATCGCCCCCTAAAGCCACTCTAAATCCTGTGCAACCCAAACGTGAGCGATTCGACAAGCGAGGGCATGCGAAGCCGTTGCGGCCGATGTGGATATCGAGCGGTGAAATGACACCAAACCCTGTGATACCGAAACCGACGAGCGCCCGCCCATCCACGAACCCATCGAAACGAGCCGCGCGGTGTGAGCGTGCGCGCTGTCGGGCTGGCTGATCCTCCCGGGCCGGCCCGCGGGCCACGGACCACGCGCCGCACATTCTCTCGCTCAAATCTGCCGATCGAGCGCCCGCACAACGGCTTGTTCGCCCAGATTGACCGCCGGCCCGACCACCGCAAAGTTAATCCCGTTCGCCGACCCATACCGCGCCAGCAACGCCCCATCCACGCGTTGCCCCGCCGGCAGCAGCCGATGTTTCGATTCCGCTGGCCGGAGATAGAAGCTGAGCGTCCGTCCGGCGTTGTCCTCATAGAGCACCATCGCGGCCGTGGCCCCGCTGTCCGTCGTAAACAACCGCCCGCCAACCGGTTTGAACCCCGCAGCACTCAAATCCGGCAGCTTCGCCGAAGCGCCCACGCGTCTGGTGAGCCACCCCTGCAAATCGCCCGCACTCGTCGGCCGGAAATCCACCTTCGCGACCTGGTCGACCACCATCATCCGGTAAGCCTCGAGCGCATCGCTCATTGGCGCGATCGGCGGCGCCGCGTTCCACCCGCGCGCCTGCCACCCGCCAAACGTCCCGAGCCCGATACAGAACACGAACGAAGCCGCCATCGCGAACCGCATCCGCGAGCGCTCTGCACGCCGCGCACGAATCGCCGCCGGATCGAGTTCAGGGTTCTCACCCGGCATCCGCACACTCTCGAGCGCGGCCCGCAACCGCTGCGCATCCTGCTGCCAGCGCTTCACCTGTTCCGCACTCTCCGGATGCAGCGCGAGATATCGCTCGACCGCGGCACGCGCATCGTCGTCGAGCTGGCCGTCGACATAGGCCTGGAGATCGTGTTCGTCGGGACGGAGGTTGTTCATTTCATCAACCGGAGAGAAGGAGCGGGAAGCTCGCCGTCGCTGAGCTGGCGCAGCGCCTGACGCGCGCGGGAGAGTCGCGACATCACGGTGCCGATGGGCACGTCGAGCAGCTCGGCGACTTCCTGATACGTGAAGCCCTCGACCGCGACGAGCAGCAGCAGGCTGCGCTGCTCGTCGGACAGGCGGCCGAACGCTTCGAGCGTCGCACGCGCGGCCACCTCGCGTTCGGCGGACGGCCAGTGCAGCTCGTCGTCGTCGCGAATGCGGCCGAGCATCCACGCGTAACGTTTCGCGCTGCGCTTGCCGTCGAGAAACTGTCGGTAAAGGATCGTGAAGAGCCAGCTGCGCAGCGACGCGTCGTCGCGGCGGCTCGTCCAGCGCGACAGCGCGCGCTCGAGCGTCGACTGGACGAGATCGTCTGCCGCATGAACGTCGCGCGCCAGCCAGAGCGCGAAGCGTCGCAGCCTGGGGATGAGTTCGCGCAACGCGTCGTCGTCGGGGGCGTTTGAAGGCATGGCCGGGGCGCTAGCCGATAAGCGTGGAGATTCCGCGTAGGACGCCGGTCGGCGCCGCTTATTCCGTCAGCATACGAAAAATTTCTTCATGGAATAAAGCGGCGCGTGCGGCGTCCTATGCGTGTTCGACAATGATCTGACGATCGGGAGTGCATCCATGAAGCAATCTTCCTCTTCTTCGCCGCCGCGCGAACCCGGGCGCGGGTGGTGGCGCTGGGCCGTGATCGGCGGCGCGGTGGCCGGCGTGACCGTGGCGTTCGGGTATGTCGGCGGCTGGCTCGCGCCGACGCGGCTCACCCCGCACCGAATCGTCGACGCGCTGCAGACGGCCGGCGGCGGCGCGCATCCGGGTTTCCGGCGCAATCACGCGAAGGGCGTGTGCGTGACCGGTTACTTCGAAAGCAACGGCGCCGCGAGCGCGTATTCGATCGCGCCGTTCTTCAAGGCGGTGCGCACGCCGGTGGTCGGGCGGTTCGCGCTGCCGGGCGGGAATCCATATGCGCCCGACAGCAGCGTGCCGATCCGCAGCCTCGCGCTGAAACTCACCGCACCGGACGGCCAGCAATGGCGGACCGGGATGAACGCGATGCCCGTGTTTCCGGTGGCCACGCCGAAGGCGTTCTACGCGCAGTTGCTCGCGACCCGGCCGGATCCGGCCACGGGCAAGCCCGATCCCGCGAAGGTGAAGGCGTTTTTCGGCGCGCATCCGGAAACGGCTGCATTCCGCGAGTGGGTGAAGGGTGCGAAGCCGAGCGCGAGCTACGTCACCGAAAGTTATTACGGGCTGAACGCGTTCTACTTCGTCGACGCAGCGGGCAAGCGCCAGGCGGTGCGGTGGCGCGTCGTGCCGGAGCAGACGGCCGGCGCCGGGGACGTCGCGACGGCCGCGGATCCGAACGTGTTGCAGCAGGACCTGACGCGTCGCATCGCGGACGGTGCGCAGAAGTGGAAGCTGCTGGTCACGCTGGCGGAGCCCGGCGATCCGGTGGACGACGCGACGAAAGTCTGGCCCGCGCAGCGCACGACGATCGACGCGGGCACGCTCGTGCTCGATCGCGTGGAGCCGCAGGACAGCGGGCCGTGCCGCGATGTGAATTACGACCCGACGGTGTTGCCGCAGGGGATTCAGGTATCGGGGGATCCATTGCTGGCGGCGCGGTCGGCGGCGTATGCGGATTCGTATCTGCGCAGGACGAGTGAAGAGGCCGGCGTGGCCGGCGCGGCGCGGTTGAGTGCGGAGGGACGGTGATGAAGGCGACTACGACGTTTAGCTTGCCGGCGAGGGTGCTGCATTGGGTGATGGCCGCGATGATTCTCACGATGTTGTTTATTGGCGTGGGAATGGTGGCGTCCATTTCCGAGCGGCATGATTTCCTGGTGGCTTTGCATAAGCCGCTGGGGGTTGCGGTGCTGGTATTGGTTTGTGTGCGGATCGTGGTGCGCTTCGTGTCGAAGCCGCCGGCGTTGCCCGCGGATCTGCCCGTCTGGCAGAAGGTGGCCGCGCATGGGTCGCATCTCGTGCTGTATGCGCTGATGGTCGCGATGCCGCTGATCGGCTGGGCGATGCTGTCGGCTGGCGGGTATCCGGTGACGCTGGGCGGCGGCGTGCAGTTGCCGGGGCTGGTTTCGGCGGATCCGGTGACATTTGCCTGGCTCCGGGTCGCGCACCGGCTGCTGGCCTACCTGTTCTTCGCTACGTTCGTCGCGCACTTTGCGGCCGCGCTGTATCACGGCTTGATCCGGAGGGATGGGGTGGTGAGGGCGATGGTGGGGCGGTGAGCGACGGAGGGTTGCGTTCCATGCGGCAGGGCTGTTCACGGGCAACCGAGGCAGCTTCTGCCGAGTCGCTTCTATAAGTATCGGGGGACGGCTCAACGGCTCCCCGGCACCGCTTGTAAAAAAATTTTCACAAAAGGGTTGCAGAGACGAGGGCGGGTGCATAGAATCACGCCTCTTTCGCGCTAACGGAAACGCAGCGCGGGGAGAAAGAAGGGAAGCGGTGCAATTGAGATTGGTTTTAGCGATCTCGGCGCACATTGAGTTGAATCCCAACCGTCGCAACGAATTAGTTAAATAAGTTGTTGACGAGTTGAAAAAAACAACTCATAATCTCGCTTCTCTGCTGCTGAAAACGCAGCGCTGCTGAGAAACGAAAGGTTTCTCGCAGAAATGCTCTTTAAAAATTAACAGCCGATAAGTGTGGGCGCTTGATGGAAGCGAGCTGATCCTCGGATCAGATAGCGAAAGTATCAAGAGTCTCACACTAAAGTAAGTCAGGTTTATGAAGTGATTCATATTCCTGTCAGCTTTGAGTGAGCGACCGGTTCTTAACCGAACCGAAA